>Ga0102591_1000096_pt1 | contig 216061 bp, 207 predicted proteins | sample AraplaCol_mCL_r2_2_FD_76860 | JGI IMG/M metagenome (GOLD analysis project Ga0102591, IMG submission 76860) | Arabidopsis root microbial communities from North Carolina, USA - plate scrape MF_Col_mCL_r2 (SPADES assembly) (version 2) | ecosystem: Host-associated > Plants > Roots > Endosphere... | reverse complement strand
CCATTTCCGCTGTCCGTACGTGGAAATTCATTCCATGTTCGGCGCTAGGATGAAATTCACGCCGACCGCTGGCGTGTTGGCCGCCTTATAGATAATTTCTCCAAAACGTGCCAGAGCAACGAAGGTCGAAACGGGACTTTTTTTTGCCCTGCGACAAAGAGAGTGAAGGGAAGCTGAAAATTCATGCGCCTCATGGCTGAAGGGTTGAGCGCGAAGCGCGGTGAGGACCTGATTTTTAACGATATTTCCTTTATTCTCGACGCCTCGGAAGCCCTTGTCGTGACGGGTCCGAACGGCTCCGGCAAGTCCACTTTGCTGCGGGTTCTGGCGGGGTTGTTGAGGCCCGAAAGCGGGCACCTGAAACTTGAGAATGGCCCCCCGGAAATCGCCCATCCATCCGAGCTCAGCCACTATCTCGGACACCGCAACGCGATGAAGCGCGAACTGACCGTCGCGGAAAATCTTTCCTTCTGGCGAGACTTCATGGGTGATTCGCCCGGGGGGCGCGGCGCCACGCTCACCGAGGCGGTTGAAGCGGTCGGCCTGCCCGATATCGCCCATCTGCCCTTCGGTTATCTTTCGGCTGGCCAGCAGCGGCGCATGGCGATGGCCAAGCTGGTCATTGCCTATCGCCCGATCTGGATCCTCGACGAGCCGACCGCAGCGCTTGACGCCGGCGCCGACCGGCTGTTTGCCGATCTGGTGAAGGCGCATCTTGGCAAAGGCGGCATCGTCATTGCGGCGACCCACCAGCCACTCGGCCTCGACCGCACGAAGGAGCTGCACATGACGGGGTTCGAGCATCTGGCAGGAGATCACTGGCATGATGCATAGGGTCGCAATGCCTGGAAGCCCATTGTCGGAAAACGCGCGCGTGCCGATCCGGAGGTTGCCGCTATGATCGCGCTCTTTTTCCGCGATCTCAAACTGTCGATCCGCGCCGGCGGCGGGGCGATGATCGGCGTGCTCTTCTTCATGACTGTGGTGGCAGTCATTCCCTTCGGTGTCGGTCCCGACCTGAACCTGCTTTCGCGCATCGGTCCGGCGATCCTGTGGATCGGCGCGCTGCTTGCCTCGCTGCTCGGCCTCGATCGGCTGTTCCAGGCGGAGCGCGACGACGGCTCGCTCGACCTGATGCTGATGCAGGAAACGCCGCTGCTTTTCACCGTCTTCGTCAAATGTGCGGCGCATTGGGCGGCGACCGGCCTGCCGCTGGTGATCGCCTCGCCGCTGCTCGGCCTCTTCATGAACATGAGCGAGATCGCCATCGGCGCCACCATGCTGACGCTTCTGATCGGCACGCCGGCGATCACCTTCATCGGTGCAGTGGGGGCGGCCGTTGCCGTGTCGCTGCCGCGTGGCGGGCTGCTGGTTTCGATCCTTGTTCTGCCGTTGGCGATCCCGGTGCTGATCTTCGGTGTCAGCGCTGTCTATGCGGCGATCGAGGATCCGGCGCCGTTCCTGCCACCTTTGATGATCCTTGCGGCAATCACCCTGTTCTTCGCCGTCATCGGCCCGGTTGCCGCCGCCGCAGCACTTCGGCACGCGTCCGATTGACGCAATCGGGCCAGAACGGGCGAAAGTGTTTGCGGCATTCCCATGGATTTGTCGCTAAGCTGTTCAGATCGATAACATTTATGATCCGCGTTCCAACTCGATCGTGATCGGGCGATTGACGCGGATCAATTGCAGGCGGGCGCCTTAAGCGCTAAAGAGCGACCATGAGCGAAAACAGCCTGGCCATCCGCAAATTCAGCGATCTCGCCAACCCGACGCGGTTCCTGGCGCTGGCCGACCGTTTGTTGCCCTGGCTTTCCGGGCTGACGGCGCTGTTCTTCGTTGCCGGCGTCTGGCTTTCCTTCACGACGGAAGGCGATTACCAGCAGGGCGAAACGGTGCGCATCATGTATGTGCACGTGCCCGCGGCCTGGCTGTCGATGATGTGCTATTCGGTGATGGCCTTGGCAGCTCTCGGTACGCTCGTCTGGCGCCATCCGCTTGCCGACGTCTCCTCGCGCGCGGCAGCCCCGATCGGCGCCTGTTTCACCTTCCTGGCGCTCGTCACCGGCTCGCTCTGGGGCAAGCCGATGTGGGGCACCTGGTGGGTCTGGGATGCGCGGCTGACCTCGGTCTTCGTGCTGTTCCTGATGTATCTCGGACTGATGGCGCTCAACCGCGCGATCGACGATCCGGCGCGGTCCTCCAAGGTTTCGGCCATTCTGGTTCTCGTCGGCTTCGTCAACATCCCGATCATCAAGTTCTCGGTCGAGTGGTGGAACACGCTGCATCAGCCGGCGAGCGTCATGCGGCTCGACGGACCGACGATCGATCCGGAGTTCCTGTGGCCACTGATCGTGATGGCGATAGCCTTCACGCTGCTGTTCTTCACGCTGCACATCGCCGCCATGCGCAACGAAATCCTGCGCCGGCGCGTCACGGCGCTCAGGCGCCTTGCGGCCCGTGCTGCCGGACGGGGAGCCCGCGCACAATGATGAGCCACGCCGCCTACGTTTTCACGAGCTATGGAATAGCCACGCTGACGGTCCTCGGTCTGATTGCCTGGGTCGTGCTCGACGGTCGTGCCCGCCGGCGTGAACTCACCGAACTCGAAGCCGCAGGCATCCGCCGGCGCTCGGCCGAACCGGCTTCCGGAGAAACACGATGAGCAGCGCACCCGCTCCGGGTAACGAGGAGCGCAAACCCGGCCCCATGCGTTTCGTGCTGGCGGCGCTGCCGCTCGTCATCTTCGCCGGGCTTGCGGCGATCTTCTGGAGCCAGCTCAATTCCGGCAAGGACGTGAGCGAAATCCCCTCCGCGCTGATCGGCACCAAGGCGCCGAAACTCGACATGCCGGCGCTCGAAGGTGCGACGCGCGATGGCCACCCGATGCCGGCTTTGACCGATGCGGCGATCAAGGGCAAGCTGACGCTCGTCAACATCTGGGCCTCCTGGTGCGTGCCTTGCCGGCAGGAGCATCCCTTCATCCTGGAACTGTCGAAGGATCCGCGGCTGGCCGTCGTCGGCATCAACTACAAGGACCAGAACGAAAACGCGCTCAGGTTTCTCGGCGAACTCGGCAATCCCTTCTCCGCCATCGGCGTCGACCCGCGCGGCAAGGCGGCGATCGATTGGGGCGTCTACGGTATTCCGGAATCCTATCTCGTCGGCGCTGACGGCACGATCCTCTACAAGCGCGTCGGCCCGTTCGACGAAAACAGCGTGAAGACGGGTCTGCTGCCGGCGATCGAAAAGGCGACTGCGGGTTCGTAACCGCTCCCGGCATTAGCTCTCATTCGGATGGGAGGGATTTGCTCCTCATCCGCCTGCCGGCTCCTTCTGCCCGCAAGCGGGGCGAAGAAGACACGTAGCGCTCGGTTGCCCTAAACTCTCGCATCGCATCGACGGCGTAAAACCGTGCCTTCCCTGCCGGGCAGTCGTGGAATGAAGTGAGTGCCTCAAGTCCCTTCGCCCCATCTGCCGGAGAAGGTCGCGGATGCGGGATGAGGGGCTGCGACGGCGACCGAAGCCCGCTTAAATCCCCGCCTGCCAGTCCCTGACCGCATCAAGCGGCCAGACGAGCATCAGTACGTTGAGCGTGAGATTGTCGCGGATCAGCCAGCCGGTGAAGAGCTCGAAGACGATGGCGACCGTTACGGTCAGCCAGACGGGCATGCGGGCGGCAAACAGGAAGCCGGCGGCCATGGCCAGTGTATCCATCGTCGAATTCAAGATGCTGTCGCCGAAATAGTCGAGCGAAATCGTTGCCGAGCGGTAGCGGTTGATCACCATCGGCGTGTTTTCGGCGATCTCCCAGGCGGATTCGATCACGGTCCCAAGGAAGAGCTTTGCCGTCAGCGGCTTGCCGCGCAGGAGCAGATGGCCGAGGCCGTAGAACAGGAAGCCGTGGATGATGTGCGACGGTGTGTACCAGTCGGCGATATGCTGCGAGTTGCCGCTGGATTTGACCACGGGCTCGAACAGTTTGACGTAGCCGCATTCGCAGATCCAGAGGCGACCCATCAGATGTTGGGTGACGATCTGGATGATGAGAACAGCAAAACAGGCGGCGAGCCAGAGGAGTGCGTGCCGGTTGCGGCTGTCATTCTCCTCGAGCATCGTGCTCACTCGGCGTTCTCCTGGTCAAGCGAGTGTTTCATGATCAGCGGCATCTGGGCGAGCGTAAAGAGAATGGTGATCGGCATCGTGCCCCAGACCTTGAAGGCGACCCAGAAATCGGTCGTGAACGAGCGCCAGACCACTTCGTTGAGCACGGCGAGGACCAGGAAGAACAGGCCCCAGCGCAGCGTCAGCTTGCGCCAGCCGGCCTCATCCAGCTTGAAGGCGGAGTGGAAGACGTAGCCGAGCAGCGACTTGCCGAACAGCAGGCCGCCGAGCAGGATCGTGCCGAACAGCGTGTTGACGATCGTCGGCTTCATCTTGATGAAGGTGTCGTTCTGCAGCCAGAGCGTCAGCGCGCCGAAGACGAAGACGACGATGCCCGAAATCAGCGGCATCATCGGCAGGGTGCGGGTCAGCACCCAGGAGACGGCAAGCGCGATTGCGGTCGCGGCCATAAACAGGCCGGTGGCGATGAAGATCGGACCGCCGAGTTCGGCGAGCGCCGGAAAATGCCCGGCCAACCATTCGCCACGCGAATTGGCAAAGAAGAAGACCATCAGCGGCCCAAGCTCCAGCACTAACTTGAGCAAGGGGCTGACTTCCTTCTGCGGCTTGGCAGCCTCGATCGACGACATCTGGGGGTCCTGTTTCTGCATGTACCTGCTGCTCATAACACCAGCTTTGCGGCAAAACCATATCAAGGCAACGGGCCGGCGTAACTACGCGCAGGCCCGATCGTCCCGTCAGGCGGCAACGCCGGCGATCGCCTCGGCAAAATCCTTGGCTTCGAACGGCTCGAGATCGTCGATCCCTTCGCCGACGCCGATGAAATAGACCGGCAACTTGTGCTTGGCGGAGATGGCGACGAGGATGCCGCCGCGCGCCGTGCCGTCGAGCTTGGTCATGATCAACCCGCTGACGCCGGCGACGTTGCGGAAGATCTCGACCTGCTGCAGCGCGTTCTGGCCGGTGGTGGCGTCGAGCGTCTGCAGCACGGTGTGCGGTGCATCCGGATCGAGCTTGCCGAGCACGCGCACGATCTTTTCGAGTTCGGCCATCAGTTCCGCCTTGTTCTGCAGGCGGCCGGCGGTGTCGATGATCAGGACGTCGGACTTCTTCTCGCGCGCCTGCTGGAAAGCCTCATAGGCAAGGCCAGCGGCATCGGCGCCGAGTTTGGACGAGACGATTTCTGAGTTGGTGCGCTCGGCCCAGATCTTCAGCTGCTCGATTGCCGCGGCCCGGAAGGTGTCACCGGCGGCGAGCATGACTTTCAGGCCCGCGCCGGAAAGCTTGGCGGCGAGCTTGCCGATCGTCGTGGTCTTGCCGGTGCCGTTGACGCCGACCACCAGGATCACGTGCGGCTTGTGGTTGAGATCGAGTTCCAGCGGCTTGGCGACGGGCGAAAGCACCTTGGTGATCTCGCCGGCCATGATGCGCGACACGTCCTCGCCCGAGACATCCTTGCCGTAGCGTTCCGAGGCGAGCGTGTCGGTGATGCGCATCGCCGTTTCGACGCCGAGGTCGGCCTGAATCAAGAGGTCTTCGAGATCCTGCAGCGTCGCTTCGTCGAGCTTGCGCTTGGTAAACAGGCTGGCGATCTGGCCGGTCAGTTGCGATGAGGTGCGCGCGAGGCCGCGGCGCAGGCGCTGGTACCAGCTGAGCTTTTCCTTCGGCGCGGCGACGAGTTCTTCCTTGGGCTTGCGCTCTGTGGCGGAGAAGCCCTTGGGCAAAGCGGGCGTAGCGGTGGGCTCGGCCTCGGCTGTCTCGGTCGGCGCGACGTCAGTGGCGGCGTCTGCTGCGTTGGCTTCTGCGGTCTCGATGCTTTCGCGGAGGGCTGCGGCTTCACCCCCGTCTGCCCTGCCGGGCATCTCCCCCACAGGGGCGGAGATCACGCTGGGCTCGCTCTCGAGTTCGGAAGCAAGCGTTTCGGTTGGCGTGACCTCGTCTGCTTCGGCAGTCGTGACGTCGCTTGCCGTGGGTTCGGCATCGTCAGCAGCTTCCTCAATTCTCTCGACGATTTCGGCCTCGCGGGAGGCTACGATGATCTCATCGGAGGGAGCAGGCGCCTTGTGCACAACAGGCGCCGCAGTCTCGGTGGCAGCTGTTGTTTCCTCAGCTGTGGCCTCGGTCTCCGTCTGCTCTCTCCCCTTGAGGGGGAGATGTCCCGAAGGGACAGAGGGGGGTATCGCGGCTTCAGTCTCGGCCGGCGTTACCACAGCTTCGACCGGGGCGGCTTCGTCACGCGCCAGCTCTTCGGCGTCGTCGGAGGCCGGGCCACCGGCCGTCTCGATCTCGGCCTCAAGCACCGGATCGTCGTCGGACAACGGCAGGGTCTCGATGTCGACAGGTGGTTCGAAGGCGGTTTCCGGGCTCTCTTCGACGATCTCTGCCTCGGCAACGGCGGCAGGCGGTTCGACCGCCTCGGCGCTCGGCTCCGGCTGCGCCTCGACTTCGGGCGCAGAGACGATCGTCTCCTCCGGTACACCTTCCGGCGGCTTCGTTTCCTCCACCGCGCCCTTGCCGAAGGTGAAGATCCTCTTGATGAAACCCATTGCCATTCAGGAATTCCGCATAAATCAGGCCGCAGCCATCTGTTTTACCTGCATCGTCAGATGCTTGCCATTGTGGCCGGTGATTGAGACCGGGACAAGCGCACGGGGCGTCAGGTCAGCCGCGTCGACGAGCGTGAAGTTTTGTGTGTGGGCAAGCCCGTTGTTCTCGACCAGGATCGTCTGCTCGCTGCCGACCATACCTTCGAGGTGGCGGGCGTAGAGCGTCGCGCCGACGGCGCGAAGCCGCGCAGCACGATCCTTGACGAGCGCCCGGTCGAGCTGCGGCATGCGTGCCGCCGGCGTGCCGGGACGCGGGCTGTAGGGAAAGACGTGCAGATGCGCGATGCCGCAGTCCTCGGCGAGGCTCGCGGCATTTTCGAACATCTCTTCGGTCTCGGTCGGAAAGCCGGCGATCATATCGGCACCGAGGCTGATATCGGGGCGCAAGCGCCGGACCTGATCGGCAAAGGCGCGGGCGTCGGCGCTCGAATGACGGCGCTTCATGCGCTTCAGGATCAGGTCGTCGCCATGCTGCAGCGACAGGTGCAGGTGCGGCATGAAGCGCGCCTCGTCGGCGATCAGGTCGAAGAGGTGTTTGTCGGCCTCGATGCCGTCGATCGAGGAAAGCCGCAGGCGGCGGATTTCCGGAACCTGTTTCAGAAGCGTCTTCGCGAGCAGCCCGAGGGTCGGCGTGCCCGGCAGGTCGGCGCCGTAGCTGGTGGCATCGACGCCGGTCAAGACGATCTCGCAATAGCCACTCTCAACCAACCTGCGCGCCTGGTCGACGACGGCGCCCATCGGCACGGAGCGGGAATTGCCGCGGCCATAGGGGATGATGCAGAAGGTGCAGCGGTGGTCGCAGCCGTTCTGCACCTGGATGAAGGCGCGCACGTGGCCATCGATGTGCTTGACCATCTGCGGTGCGGTGGCGCGCACGCTCATGATGTCGTTGACCCGCAGCTTTTCTTCAGCCGAGACGCCGAAATCCGGCAGTGAACGATAGGAGGCGCTCTTCAGCTTCTCCTCGTTGCCGAGCACGGCGTCGACCTCGACCATTTCGGCGAAGGTCTCTTTTTCGGTCTGGGCGGCGCAGCCGGTGACGATGATGCGGGCATGCGGATTGTCGCGCCGGGCACGGCGGATCGCCTGGCGCGCCTGGCGCACGGCCTCGCCGGTGACGGCGCAGGTGTTGACGAGGATGGCGTTGTTCAGCCCCGCCTTTTCGGCTTCCGCCCGCATCACTTCGGATTCGTAGGTATTGAGACGGCAGCCGAAGGTTATGACCTCGACGCCGCTCAAAGCGCCCGGGCTCCGCCCGCTTCGGCCTCGTCGCGCTGCCAGGTTCCCGTCGTCGGGTTCAGCGTGCCGGACCATTCCCATTCGGCAGGTCCCGTCATTACGACATGATCGTCGTGCTCACGCCATTCGATCGTGAGCTTTGCCGGGGCAGGGGCTGATGCGACGTCGATCACCACCTTGCGGCCGGTGCGGCCGGTGCGCGCGGCGCTGACCGCAGCCGCGCAAGCCGCCGAGCCGCAGGCAAGCGTCAACCCGGCGCCGCGTTCCCAGGTGCGGGTGCGCAGCGACGAGGGCGAAAGCACCTGCGCCAGCGTGATGTTGGCGCGCTCGGGAAACATCGGATGGTTTTCGAGCAGCGGGCCGAAACGATCGAGATCGAAGGACATCGGGTCCTTGTCAACCCAGAAGACGGCGTGCGGATTGCCCATCGACATGGCCGAGGGCGAGTGCAGGACGGGATTGTCGATCGGTCCGATCTGCAGTTCGATGCGGCTCGTATCGGCAAATTCCTCGGCAAGCGGGATCTTGTCCCAGGCAAAGACCGGCTTGCCCATGTCGACCGAGATCGTGCCGTCCTCATGCTCGGTGGCGTTGAGGATGCCTGCAATGGTCTGGAAGGTGAAGACCTTCTTGCCGGTTTCGGCGGCCAGTGCCTGGACGACGCAGCGCGTGCCGTTGCCGCAGGCCTGGGCCATGGAGCCGTCGCAATTGACGATATCGATCCAGGCGTCGGTGCCCTGAGCCTTGGGGTCGTGGATCGCCATGATCTGGTCGAAGGCGGTTGCCGGATCGGCATTGAGCGCGATCGCAGCGGCCGGCGTCACCCGATCCTTCCGACCGCGCATGTCAACGACGAGGATCTTGTTTCCAAGCCCGTTCATCCTGGCAAATTGCACGTTGTCGGTCATGTCGCGATTGTCCAAACGGGCCCGCTCCGGGCGGGCCATCCTTCATTCGGGCTGTATATGGCGGAAAAGCCCGGAAAATACCAGTGCCGCCTTTATTCGGCTCCCTCGCCGCCGGTCGGTACATCGAAGATTTCGCCGGGGCGAAGCGGCCGGAAGCGGCTGCGGGCGATGCCCGCCGCATCGAGCGCCCGTTCCAGCGCCTGTCGCGGCTCTTCGACGCCTTCGTCGGTCAGGCGAAACGTACCCCAATGGTGGCCGGCGACATGGGCGGCGGCGCAATCGACCATGCCGCGCACGGCTTCCTCCGGGTTCTGGTGCTGGTCCTGCATGAACCAGCGCGGCTCGTAGGCCCCGAAGGGCAGGTTGGCGAGGCGGAAGGCGCCGTGTTTTTCGCGGGCGGCGCGATAGTTGATGCCGTCGTGAAAGCCGGTATCGCCGACGTGGTAGATCTTGCCGGCCGGCGTCTCCACGACGAAGGCGGCCCAGAGCGCCATGCGCCGGTCGCGCGAGCCGCGCGCCGACCAGTGGTGGCAGGGCTCGGCGTGAAGAATGACGTCATCGCCGCAATCGAGCTGGTCGCCCCAGTCGACCACGTCGATCTCGACGTCGGGAACGGCGCGGCGGATGATCGTGTCGTTGCCGAGCGGCGTGACGATGCGGGGAGCATGTTCCTCGTGAAGGGCTGCCAGCGTCTCGACATCGAGGTGGTCGTAGTGATTGTGGGTGACGAGCACGATGTCGATCGGCGGCAGGTCGTCGAGTTCGATGCCGGGCGCGTTGCGGCGCTGCGGGCCGGCAAAGGCAAACGGGCTGGCGCGATGCGACCAGACGGGGTCGGTGAGAATGTTGAGCCCATGCACCTGGATGAGCAGCGTCGCGTGTCCGACCATCGTCACGCGCAGGCGATCGCCTTCGACGCTGAGTTCAGGCTTCACCGGCGCGAACGGGCTTGGATTGTGCGCGGGCCAGCGCGCCTTGCCGCTGCCGAACTGCCAGCGCAGGAGATCTGCGGCGCCCTTGGGCGGTTTGCCGTCGGGATTGAAGAACCTGGTGCCGTCGAAATGATCGGTGACGGGACCTTGGTAATAGGGATTGCGTGTCTTCATCCGGGCGGTTCGCCTTGGTTGAAAGGTCAAGGTTTAATAAATTCTTGAGGACAGCAACTGGATTGCTATCGTGGTTTCATGCTCGTTCGATTCGACCCGCAAGAACGTCTCTACAAGACCCTGAAGCTGGTCCGCTCCATCCATCTCAATATGCAGCGCTCGGCAGAACATATGCTCGATGGTGCCGGCATATCAGTGGCGGAGCGGGCGGTTCTCGAACTTTTTTGCGAAACGCCGCTGACGGTGCCGGAAGCCGGACGGCGCCTGTCGATGAAACGGCAGTTCGTGCTCAGGGTCGTCAACGGGCTGATGGACAAGACGTTGCTGGAAAGACGGCCGAACCCGGAACACCGCAGCGCCTATCTTTGCGCGCCGACGGCGGCCGGGCGTGATCTGTTCGCGGAAATCCATCGCCGCGAGGTGGAGTTGCTGCATGCCCTGCTCGGCGATATCAACCAGACCGAAGTGGTGGCCGCACTTCGGGTGATGACGCGGGTGTCGACCGCCTTCGAGCAGCTGGCCGGCGAACTCGACGACGCCGGCAAGGACGAGGCGCTCTGAGCCGAAAGCGCCTCATTTGCCTGCCGTCCTTGACTTTTGCCGCGCTTTCCTGTTTATCCGCGCCAATTCCTTCGCAAGCTCAAGTCTTCGAAGCCACCGACCGGGTCCCGTAGAGGTATAAAGAGAACCCGGAGGTCAACACCCGACAGCGCGTGGCGCCCTCGGGTGGTTTTTGGCTTTGCGCCTTGTTTTCTGCGCGAAGGAACCCACGTTTCCGGCGAGTTGATCGCCACCGGAAACCAGAAGGAAGTGAGAATGTTCGAGAGCCTCCAGGACCGCCTTGGTTCCATATTGAATGGACTGACCGGCCGCGGCGCATTGTCGGAAGCCGATGTTTCCGCTGCGCTCCGCGAGGTTCGCCGTGCGCTGCTCGAAGCCGACGTCGCGCTCGACGTCGTGCGCTCCTTCACCGAAAAGGTTCGTGAAAAGGCCGTCGGCGCCGAGATCCTGAAGTCGATCAAGCCCGGCCAGATGGTCGTCAAGATCGTCCATGACCAGCTCGTCGAGATGCTCGGCTCCGAGGGCGTCACGATCGACCTCAATGCGCCGGCGCCGGTCGTCATCATGATGGTCGGTCTGCAGGGCTCCGGTAAGACGACGACCACCGGCAAGATCGCCAGCCGGATGAAGACCAGGGACAAGAAGAAGGTCCTGATGGCATCGCTCGACACGCGTCGTCCGGCAGCCCAGGAGCAGCTTCGCCAGCTCGGCGTGCAGACCGGCGTCGACACGTTGCCTGTTATTGCCGGCCAGTCGCCGACCGATATCGCTGCGCGCGCCGTTCAGGCTGCCAAGCTCGGCGGCCACGACGTCGTCATTCTCGACACGGCGGGCCGTACCCATATCGACGAGCCGCTGATGATCGAGATGGCGGAGATCAAGCGGAAGTCCAATCCGCATGAAATCCTGCTCGTGGCAGATGCGCTGACCGGTCAGGACGCCGTCAACCTCGCCCGCAACTTCGACGAACGCGTCGGCATCACCGGCCTGGTGCTCACCCGTATGGACGGCGACGGCCGTGGCGGTGCAGCGCTGTCGATGCGTGCGGTCACCGGCAAGCCGATCAAGCTCATCGGCGTCGGCGAAAAGATGGGCGAACTCGAAGAGTTCCACCCCCGCCGCGTCGCCGACCGTATCCTCGGCATGGGCGACATCGTCTCGCTCGTCGAGAAGGCTGCCGAGAACATCGACGCCGAGAAGGCGGCTGCCATGGCCGCCAAGATGGCCAAGGGCAAGTTCGACCTGAACGACCTCGCAGACCAGCTCGGCCAGATGCAGAAGATGGGCGGCATGGGCGGCATCATGGGCCTGATGCCCGGCATGGCCGGCATGAAGGACAAGATGGCCGCGGCCGGCCTCGACGACAGCCTGTTCAAGCGCCAGCTCGCCATCATTTCGTCGATGACCAAGGCCGAGCGCGCCAATCCGGATCTGCTCAAGCACTCGCGCAAGAAGCGCATCGCCGCCGGTTCCGGCACCGATGCCGCCGACATCAACAAGCTTCTGAAGATGCACCGCCAGATGGCGGACATGATGAAGATGATGGGCGGTAAGGGCAAAGGCGGCATGATGAAGCAGATGATGGGCGGCCTTGCCAACAAGATGGGCCTTGGCGGCCTCGGTGGCGGCGGCATGCCTGATCTCTCGAAGCTCGACCCGAAGCAGCTCGAAGCCCTGCAGAAGCAGGCGGAAGCCGCCGGTCTGAAACCGGGCGGTATGCCTGGCCTTGGCGGCGGTGGCCTGCCAGGTCTGGGCGGCGCCAAGCTTCCGGGTCTTGGTGGCGGCTTCCCCGGCCTTCCCGGCCTGCCGAAGAAGAAGTGAGGATCGCTTAAAAGATGATTGATCCCGAAATCAAAAAGGAATTGGCGGGCTACCGGCAGTCGATCGACAATATCGATGCCGCGCTCGTCCACATGCTGGCTGAACGCTTCCGCTGCACCCAGGCAGTCGGCGTTCTGAAAGCCAAGCACGAACTGCCGCCGGCCGACCCGGCGCGCGAAGAATACCAGATCGAACGCCTGCGCCGCCTGGCCAAGGATGCCAATCTGGATCCGGATTTCGCCGAGAAGTTCCTGAACTTCATCATCAAGGAAGTCATCCGGCATCATGAAGCCATCGCCGCCGATCGCTCGCATTCCGCGGGCAACGCCGGCACAAACCATTCCGCTTGAACCAAGCGGTCAAGAAAGCCTGCAAGGAGTTACTCAAATGGCACTGAAAATTCGTCTCGCCCGTGGCGGTTCCAAGAAGCGTCCTTACTACCAGATCGTCGTTGCCGACGCCCGCAGCCCGCGTGACGGCCGCTTCCTCGAGAAGATCGGCTCGTGGAACCCGATGCTCGGCAAGGACGACGAAAAGCGCGTCGAGCTCGACGCCGAGCGCGTCAACCACTGGATCGCCCAGGGCGCCCAGCCGACCGACCGCGTTCTGCGCTTCCTCGACCAGGCCGGTCTCGCAAAGCGCCCGGCTCGCAGCAACCCGACCAAGGGTGCCCCGGGCAAGAAGGCTCAGGAGCGCGCTGCTGAAGCCAAGCAGAAGGCTGAAGACGCCGCTGCTGCTGCTGCTGAATAACAGCCGGCGAACGGTCCGGAGAGTGATCGGCGGTCATCTGCCGACGCAGCTCTCCGGCTGGCCGTGACTTAAGGAAACGGGTGGCATTTCCATGCCGCCCGTTTTCCGTTATGTGCACCGAGATATACCGAAACGGACGCGGACGATGAGCAAACTCGAAAACCCGGTTCTGATGGCGACGATCGGCGCGGCGCAGGGCCTGCGCGGCGAGGTCAGGGTCAAGTCCTTTACCGATGATCCGACGGCGCTCGGCGAGTATGGCAATCTGCACAGCGCAGACGGCCGTGTGTTCGAGGTGCTGGAGATTCGCGAGGCGAAAAACGTCGTCATCGTTCGCTTTCGCGGCGTCAATGACCGCAATGCCGCCGAGGCGCTCAACGGCCTCGACCTGTTCATCGAGCGCGACAACCTGCCCGACGACGATCTCGACGAGGACGAGTTCTTCTATGCCGATCTCGAGGGCCTGGAAGCGATCGACGGCAATGGCACGAGCTACGGCAAGGTCAGCGGTGTCTTCGATTTCGGCGCCGGCGATCTCCTTGAGCTGAAGGGGCCAGGCCGACGTCCGGTGCTGATCCCGTTTACCGAATGGTCGGTGCTGGAGATCGATCTGGAAGCGGGGCGGCTGCTGGTCGATCCGGTTGCGGCCGGCCTTTCGGACGACAAGGACCAGGATCCGGGTAGTCCGTTTTCCGCGAAGCGCAAGTGAGCGTTGCGGCCATGACGTTTCGCGCCACCATCCTGACGCTCTATCCCGAAATGTTTCCGGGCCATCTCGGCGCCTCGCTTTCCGGCAAGGCGCTCGAGCGTGGCCAGTGGTCGATCGAGCCGGTGCAGATCCGTGATTTCGCCGAGGACAAGCATCGCACTGTCGACGACACGCCGGCTGGCGGCGGCGCCGGCATGGTGCTGAAGCCGGATGTGCTCGCGCGCGCGATCGATCGTGTCTCGGAGAACGACGATCGGCCGCGATTGCTGATGAGCCCGCGTGGCCGACCGCTGACACAGGAGCGGGTGCGTGAACTCGCCGCCGGCCCCGGCGTCGTCATCGTTTGCGGACGCTTCGAAGGTGTCGATCAGCGGGTGATCGACGCCCGCGGCCTCGAAGAGGTTTCGATCGGCGACTATATTCTTTCGGGCGGCGAGCCGGCGGCCCTCACGCTGCTCGATGCCGTGGTGCGCATCCTGCCGGGTGTCATGGGCAACGAGCTTTCGGGTGTGCATGAGAGCTTCGAAGGCGGGCTGCTCGAGCATCCGCACTACACCCGCCCACAGGTCTTCGAAGGCCGCGAAATCCCGGCAGTGCTGACCTCGGGCAATCACGGCGCCATTGCCAAATGGCGCGAGGCGGAGGCGCGGCGGCTGACCGCCGAGCGCCGGCCCGATCTTCTTAATCAGCCCGTGAAGAAGTAATAGGCGGCAAGCAGCAGGCCTACGGCGACGACCAGCGCGCGGATGACCGCCTGCGGCACGCGTCTTGCTGCCCAGACGCCGCTGTAGCCGCCAAGGGCGGCCCCTGGCACCATGATTGCCGCGTGCAGCCAGGACACGACCCCGCCGGCGGCAAAGACGACGATGGCGATCGCGGCAATAACGATCGAGATGAAGTTCTTGAGCGCGTTCAGCCGGTGATAGCCGCCGCCGGTCGCAAGCCCCAGCACTGCCAGCATCATGATGCCCATGCCGGCGCCGAAGAAGCCGCCGTAAATGGAGGTGACGAACTGGGCGCCGATGCCGACCGGATTGATCGCATGCTCGTCGACGCGGGCCTTGGGCTTCAGGAGCGGCCCGGCAGCGAAGACCGCCGTTGCCGCCAGCAGCAGCCAGGGCACAAGCGCGCGGAAGGAGGCATTGGAGAGCGAGATGAGCAGCAGCGCGCCGCCCAGACCGCCAAGTGCGGAGATGACGCCGAGCAGGATCGCATAGCGCCTGTCGGCGCGGATCTCCTTGGCATAGGCGAGTGCCGAGGTGATGTAGCCTGGAAACTGGATGATCGACGAGGTCGCGTTGGCGACGATTGGCGAGAGGCCGCCAAGCGTCATCGCCCCGAAGGTCAGGAACGTTCCGCCGCCGGCAATGGCATTGACGACGCCGGACAGGAAGCCGGCCGCAAAAAGCATGAGTATTTCGAAGATGTTCATGGTCTCCCCCGACCCCTTATGCTCGGGATAGCCGGTGGTTGTGACGGCCGCAAGTCCGTTGCATCGGACAATCGTCACGCGCGTGTCTGCGTATTTTCTGATAAATTCGGCTTTCCTGGCGCGGATGCCCTAGAAATTATGTCCTTCGGGGATGACAAGGCCGTGCGATTGGTGTAAGTGCCGCCCCGGTTCGGGTTCCATGCCCGTCGACCAAAACAAAGAATGGCGAATCCGCTCCTGCCGCTATCCGGCAAGACCTGAAGGCTGGCCCGACAGGTTCATCGAGAGCGCTCTGGCTGTTTCAGAAGAACTTGAAAGGTTAGACCGATGAACATCATCCAGCAGCTGGAAGCCGAACAGGCCGCCAAGATTGCCGCCAAGCGCACGCTCCCGGAATTCTCCGCAGGCGACACGCTCCGCGTCAACGTCCGCGTTGTCGAAGGCAACCGTACCCGCGTTCAGGCCTATGAAGGCGTTTGCATCGCTCGTTCGGGCGGCGGCATCAACGAAAGCTTCACCGTTCGCAAGATCTCCTACGGCGAAGGCGTCGAGCGCGTATTCCCGGTTTACTCGCCGCTCGTCGAGAGCGTCGAAGTGGTTCGCCGCGGTAAAGTCCGTCGCGCCAAGCTCTACTACCTGCGCGACCGTCGCGGCAAGTCGGCTCGTATCGTCGAGAACACCGGCACGCGCGCCCGCAAGCTGAACGAAGCCGAGCGTCAGGCGATTGCCGAGGAAAAGGCACGCATCGAGGCTGAAAAGGTTGCAGCAGCTCAGGCGCTCGCCGCCGAGAAGGCAGCAGCCGAAGCCGCCGAAGCAAAGGCAGCAGCGGAAGCCGCAGCAGAATAACATTTCAATCCCTAGGGATTGTTGGAAAGGCGGCCTCGGCCGCCTTTCTTTTTTGGTACTATCCGCTTGTCTTTTCGACGGAATTTGTGACATTTTCCGCTGCCACACTTTTCGGGAGCTCCTCCAATGACAATCCGTCGCCACGTGCTTGCGGGCATCGCAGCCGCACTTGCAGCACCTTTTGCGTTTTCTGCACCGGCGCTGGCCGCCGACCTGCCTGACCTCGGCGGCAAGACGGTCGTCGTCGTCACGGAGAACGCCTACCCGCCGCTGCAGTTCGTCGATCCGAAGTCCGGCGAAGCCAAGGGCTGGGAATACGACGCGATGAACGAGATCGCCAAGCGGTTGAATTTCAAGGTCGAATACCAGAATACCAGCTGGGACGCGATGATCCAGGCGGTGCATGACGGCCAGTACCAGATCGGCATGACCGGCATCACCATCAAGGACGACCGCAAGGAAAAGGTCGACTTCTCGGACCCCTACATGCGCTCGCAGCAGTTCATGCTGGTGCGCAGCGACGAGTCCCGCTTCAACGATGGCAAGAGCTTCGGCGCCTTTGCCGACGGTCTCGTCGGCGCACAGCCGGGCACCTCACCGTTCTACACCGCCGTCTACGAAATGCTCGACGGCAACGAGCAGAACCCGCGCATCAAGCTGTTTGAGACCTTCGGCGCGACCGTACAGGCGCTGAAGGCCGGCGACGTCGATGTGGTCCTGACCGACAGCGTCGCCGCCAAGGGCTATGTCGATTCCTCCGAAGGCAAGCTCAAGGTCGTCGGTGGGCCGCTCGGCACCGAGGATTTCGGCTTCATCTTCCCGAAGGGCTCGGATCTCGTGGCTCCGGTCAACGCCGCGATCAAGGCGCTGAAGGAAGACGGTACCTTCGACGCCCTCGATAAGAAGTGGTTCCTCGAATACAAGATGGGCGGCTGATAGCAGGCTATGGCCGCTCCACAATCTTCAGACATGTCCGGCAAGGGCGACTATCCTTGGTGGTTGGTCGCCCTTGTTGTGATCGCTGTGGCGCTCGCCGCCGTGATCATCAGCAATGACATCTTCTCGGAAGTCTTCACCGTCGTCTTCAAGGGACTTGGCGTCACCGTCTTCGTGACCCTCATGGGCTTCGTGCTGGCGACGACGCTCGGCCTCGGCATCGCGCTGATGGCGCTCTCCGAGCATTCGTCCCTTCGGCAGATCGCCCGCTTCTATACGGAAGTCATCCGCGGCGTGCCGATCCTGGTGCTTCTGTTCTACATTGCCTTCGTCGGTGCGCCGGGGCTCGTCGTCGCGGCCAATATCATCTCAGCACCGTTGATCAGCGCCGGCTGGATGGAGCCGGTCGTGGTGCGCGACATCTCCTTGATGTGGCGGGCGATCCTGGCGCTGATGATCGGCTATTCCGCGTTCATCGCCGAAGTGTTCCGGGCCGGCATCCTCTCGGTCGACAAGGGGCAGGTCGAAGCCGCCAAGGCGCTTGGGCTTTCACGCTACCAGCGCTTTCGTCTCGTCATCTTTCCGCAGGCGATCCGTGTGATCCTGCCGCCGCTTGGCAACGACTTTATCGCCATGGTCAAGGACAGTTCGCTCGTCTCGGTGCTCGGCGTCGCCGACATCACGCAGATGGGCAAGGTCTATGCCTCCGGCTCCTTTCGCTTCTTCGAGACCTATTCGATCGTTGCCTATGTCTATCTCGTGCTGACCATCGGTCTGTCGCTGGGATTGCGGGGGCTGGAGCGGCGGCTCAGGCGCGCGGAGCAGCGCTGAGTCCGTTTCCAGCAATTGCCGACCTGTCAGAAAATTGATATGAACACGGCCATGGAATCCAAATTCGGATGTAGCGAGCAGAAAATCGTCGTGCTGCAGGACCACAAGCGCCTGCCGGCACGCTTCTTTGCGCGCGTCCACGGGGCGCTTACAAGCCGCCTATCCTGATCTCCTGATCAGTGCTTCCGGCCGCCTTGCCGCCGGCTTTCCTACTTTTTCTGAAAACTCGATGGATATACCGCCATGAGCGCACCGCGTACCCTCTATGACAAGATCTGGGATGATCACCTGGTCAACGAACAGGACGACGGCACCTGTCTTCTCTACATCGACCGTCACCTCGTTCACGAAGTGACGAGTCCGCAGGCCTTCGAAGGTCTGCGCATGGCCGGCCGCAAGGTCCGTGCGCCTGAAAAGACGCTCGCTGTCGTCGACCACAATGTTCCGACTTCGGCCGACCGTCACCTCGGCATCAAGAACGAGGAAAGCCGCATCCAGGTCGAGGCACTCGCCAAGAACGCCGCCGACTTCGGCGTCGAATACTACTCGGAAAACGACAAGCGCCAGGGCATCGTGCACATCGTCGGCCCCGAGCAGGGCTTCACCCTGCCGGGCATGACCATCGTGTGCGGTGACAGCCACACCTCGACACATGGCGCCTTCGGTTCGCTGGCCCACGGTATCGGCACGTCGGAAGTCGAGCACGTGCTCGCGACCCAGACGCTGATCCAGAAGAAGGCGAAGAACATGCTGGTGCGCGTCGACGGCCAGCTGCCGCCGGGCGTCACCGCCAAGGACATCATCCTGGCCATCATCGGCGAGATCGGCACTGCCGGCGGCACCGGCCACGTCATCGAGTTTGCCGGCGAAGCGATCCGCTCGCTGTCGATGGAAGGCCGCATGACCATCTGCAACATGACGATCGAAGGCGGCGCCCGCGCCGGCCTGATCGCGCCTGACGAAACGACGTTCGCCTATATCAAGGACAAGCCGCGCGCACCGAAGGGCAAGGCCTGGGACATGGCGCTCGACTACTGGAAGACGCTGCACACGGACGAGGGTGCGCATTACGATCGCGTCGTCGTGCTCGACGCCGCCAACCTGCCGCCGATCGTCTCCTGGGGCTCGTCGCCGGAAGACGTCATCTCGGTTCAGGGCATCGTTCCCAATCCGGATGAGATCCAGGAAGAGAACAAGCGGGCCTCCAAGTGGCGCGCGCTCGACTATATGGGCCTGAAGCCGGGCACGAAGATTACCGACATCGCCGTCGACCGCGTCTTCATCGGCTCGTGCACCAACGGCCGCATCGAGGACCTCCGGGCCGTGGCCGAGGTGGTCGAAGGCCGCAAGGTCGCCTCGACCGTTTCGGCGATGATCGTTCCGGGATCCGGCCTCGTGAAGGAACAGGCCGAGGCCGAAGGCCTCGACAAGATCTTCCGCGAAGCGGGCTTCGACTGGCGCGAGCCGGGCTGCTCCATGTGCCTGGCGATGAACGACGACCGGCTGAAGCCCGGCGAGCGTTGCGCCTCCACATCGAACCGCAACTTCGAAGGCCGTCAGGGCTTCAAGGGCCGCACGCATCTGGTCTCGCCGGCGATGGCGGCGGCCGCTGCGGTCGCGGGTCATTTCGTCGATATCCGCGAATGGAAATAGGCCGGGTCTGAGCTTTTCCGGCGTCAATGGCCGCCCTTCGGGGCGGCCTTTTTTATTTGGCGCTCTCCCCGCCCGCGCGCCTGAAATGGGTTAAGCTGTGCGGGCCGAGGCACCTTGGGGAGAACGATGGGATGAGCGACGATCTGCCTGTGCAACGCTACCGTCTGCTGCTGTTGCGCCATGCCAAGTCCGCCTGGCCGGACGGCGTTGCCGACATCAACCGACCGCTCGGCGAGCGAGGCCGCAAGGCGGCGCCACTGATGGGGGGCTATATGGCTCGGCATGCGCTCGTGCCGGATCTCGCCCTCGTCTCGACCGCGAAACGGGCGCAGGAGACCTGGACACTGGTAGCCGCTGCCTTGCCGCCCGGCATCACGGTCGAAAACACCCGGGCGATCTATGAGGTGGAGGCCGCCCAGATCCTCAGCGTGCTTCGTGCAACCGACCCGGCCATCAGGACGCTGCTGATCGTCGGCCACAATCCCGGCATGGAGGACCTGGCGCATGAACTCGTCGGCTCCGGCGATGCGGATCTGCGTATGCGCATGGCGGACAAGTTTCCGACAGCGGCGCTTGCCGTCCTTGAATTCGAAGCGACTGGCTGGCGTGAGCTTCTGTCCGGCGGGGCCAGGCTCGCGCGCTTCGTGACGCCGCGTTCGCTCGATTGAGCCGATCGGACGTCGAGGTCAGATTACCTTCACGACGGTGCCGCGGCGCATATGCGGGATCAGCCGACGCATCGCCGGCAGGCTGACGGCGACGCAGCCCTGCGTCGGTTCGTAGCCCGGCCGGATCAGGTGAAAGAAGATCGCCGAACCGGCATTTCGCCGGCGCGCGAGCAGGTTCCAGTCCATCACCAGGCAGATGTCGTAGAGCCCGTCGTCACGCATTAATTCCTCATGGCTCGGCTGGAAGGGCGCCTTGACCGGGCGATTGTAGAGCGCGTGGCGTGTCGCGTCGCACCACAGCATGCCCGTGCGCGTCGTCCGGGTCGGCAGCGGCGTCGGCGGCAGGAGCAGGCGGTCGCGCCTGACATAGCCGCCGATCAGCTTCATCGCGGCGCGTGGCGTGGCGCCATCGCCCTCGCGCTTCAGGCTGGTAATGCCGCTTCGCCCGATGGCGGCGTGCTCGACGCGGCCGTCGAACGAGACAAGTGCTCGCTTGCGATCGCGCGGTGCGGCGCGCACGGTGATGACAGATTTGGCTGGTCTTCTTCCCGACGTTTTCTTGAGCATCATTCTCACGGATTTTTGCTTTGCCCGTGATTTGGGGGGCACCATAAGCACGGTTACGGATATAAAGAGGTAGCAACGCTGGTTCGCTTGCCAACACAGGCATTTGAGCTAGTTTGAAAACGGAAGCAAACAGGAATTGTCCCATGGCGACCCGTACCATTCTTCTTGTCGATGACGACAATGACCTGCGCGAGACCCTGGTCGAGCAGCTCTCGCTCTACGAGGAATTCGACCTCATCCAGGAAGCGACTGCCGGCAAGGGCATCCAGACGGCGCGTGCCCAGCAGGTGGACCTGTTGATCATGGATGTCGGCCTGCCGGACATGGACGGTCGCGAAGCGGTGAAGCTGCTGCGCAAGGGCGGCTTCAAGGCGCCGATCATCATGCTGACCGGCCACGACACCGATTCCGATACGATTCTCGGCCTTGAGGCTGGCGCCAACGATTATGTGACGAAGCCGTTCCGTTTCGCCGTACTGCTTGCCCGCATCCGGGCGCAGCTGCGCCAGCACGAGCAGAGCGAGGACGCCACCTTCAGCGTCGGGCCCTACACGTTCAAGCCGAGCCAGAAGCTGCTGACGCTCGAAAACGGCCAGAAGATCCGGCTTACCGAAAAGGAAGCGGCGATCATCCGCTATCTCTACCGCGCCGACCAGAAGGTGGTGACGCGCGACGTGCTCTTGGAAGAAGTCTGGGGCTACAATTCCGGCGTGACCACCCACACGCTCGAAACCCACGTCTATCGTCTGCGCCAGAAAATCGAGCGGGACCCTTCCAATGCCGAGATTTTGGTGACAGAGAACGGCGGCTACAAGATCGTTCCGTAGCTGGGGTGCGCAGGGTGGCAAACCACTTCTCGCGCGTTCTCCGTAGACTGTTGTTTACATGGGTCGCGTGCGCGATCCGGTCCATCGGGACCGGCACTGGCGTGACCGTGGGAGGTTAGCCGCTTGGCGCTCAACGACGATATCGTGCTTCTGTCCAACGTGCCGCTGTTTGCCGATATCAGCGAGGACAAGCTGAGGCTGATCGCCTTCGGCGCGGAGCGGCGCCGCATCTTCAAGGGACAGGAGCTGTTTCGCGAGGGGGCGCCGGCCGATTGCGCCTATGCGATCGCCAGCGGCAGCTTGTCCCTGTCGAAGGCCGGCTTCGACGGTTCTGAGACGACGGTCTCGACCGTCAGTCGCGGAGCGCTTCTGTCGGAACTGGCGCTGATCTCGATGGTCGAGCGTAAGTTCACGGCAACGGCCGAGGAAGACAGCGAAGTCATTCGCATCAATCGGCCGCTCTTCCGCCGCATGCTGGAGGAATATCCTGAAGTGGCCGAGCTCGTCGAAGCGCGCATCCGCGAAAACCTGCAGGCGATGATCCGCCGGGCCGGCGCGCTCGCCGGCCGTTTTGCTTGAACCGCGCTACGGTTTCTCGCTACCACCGATATTTCAGCGAACCGAGCACGGTGCGGCCCTGGCCGAAATAGCAGTAGCCATCGGTGCAGACCTCTTCGCGGCGATCGCCGAGATTGGTAGCGCTGACGGCGAGCGACAGTCCGTCGAGTTCGGGGTTCTTGACGCCGAAGTCGTAGGCGATCGAGGCGTCGAAGTAGACGGCGCCGCCGTTCTTGGCGGTGTTGGCATCGGACGTGTAGGAGCTTGACGCCAGCCGTACGCCGCCGCCGAGGCTGAGGCCCGCAAGCTGCGTGTCTTCGGGCAAAAGATAGTTCACCCACAGCGATGCGACATGGCGCGGCTTCGTCGACGGCACGTTGCCGATCAGCGACGGATCGACGTTTCCGGTGATTTCAGCGTCGTTGTAGTTATAGGCGGCGATGAAGCTCAGGCCGTTGTCGAACTCCCGGCGTCCTTCCACCTCGAAACCATTGGTCGTCACCTCGCCGGCCGACTTGTAGTAGTAGCCGACGGGAAGGGACGGGTCGGACACGTATTGCGGCGCGCCGCTTTCGACGATCCGGTAATAGGCCGCGCTCAGTGAATAGGCTTCGGCTTCCGGATGGTACTTCACGCCCAGTTCGACCTGCTCGCCGGTCGTCGGATCGAGCACGCGGCCATCGGCCGAAAGCTCTGTGCGCGGCACGAAGGAGGTGCTGTAGCTGGCATAGGGCGCGATGCCGTTGTCGAAGAGGTAGAGCAGGCCGGCCTGTCCGGTGAGCTCGCCATCGTCCTTGCGATCGACGACGCCGGTGTTTTTGTTGGTGCTGGTCTGGTCGACCCAGTCGTAGCGAAGGCCACCAACGGCGCGCCAGTTGCCTACCTCCAGCTGATCCTGGACATAGATGCCCGTCTGCCGCAGGTCCCGCCCGCTGAAGCTGGTAAGGGCTGGCGTCGGACCGCCGACGCCGAAGGTTGGGTTGTTGAGATCGAAGCGATAGGCCGGATCGACGGCGCCGAAGCCGAGGCCGAAGTCCGAGGTGATCCAGGTGTAGTCGAGGCCGGTCAGCAGCGTGTGCGAGGCCGCACCGGTGTCGAAGTTGGCTTCGAGCTGGTTGTCGATCTGGTAGGCGCGCTCGTCGTCCTTGATGGCGACGGGTGAGCGGTCAAAGACGCCGGGCGCGACCTCCGTCCCGAACTGCAGGTAACGGGCCTTGAGGTCCAGATCGCTGACGCGGCCGTGCTGGCGGAAGGTCAGGCCGTTGTCGAACTCGTGCTCGAACTTGTAACCGGCCTGGACCTGGCCGACCTTCTGGTTGTCATAGTCCGGGTCGCTGTAGCGCAGCAGCCGGCCGTCATGCTCGAGCACCCGCGGGCTGGCGTCGCTTTCGCCCTTCTGCCCCAGGCCGTAGACCGTCAGCGACGTGCCTTCGTCCGGCTTCCAGGTGAAGGAGGGCTGCAGCAGGTAACGATCGTCGGCAACGTCGTAGTTGGTCTCGCCGTTTCGCAGAAGCCCGACGATGCGATAGAGGACGTCGCCGTCAGCCGTTACCGGCCCGCCGACATCGAAGGCGGCCTGGGCGCGACCGATCGTGCCATATTGCAGCTCGACCTCGCGGTGGGGCTCCTCCTCGGGCATCTTCGAGATGCGGTTGACGATGCCGCCGGCGCCGGCAGCACCGTACATGACCGAGACCGGACCTTTCAGGATCTCGATCCGCTCGAGGCCGTAGACCTCCGTCGGGAAGGTGCCGTAGTTCATGTAGGGCTGGCGCAGGCCGTCACGGAAATCGCCGGTCGTCGTCGTCTCGAAGCCGCGGATATAGATCTGGTCGAAACGCGGATCGAAGCCGAAGGCGCCGGTCGTGACGCCGGCGGCATAACGCGTTGCCTGGATCATGTCCTGCACGCCGCGTTCTTCGAGCTCCTTGCGCGTGACCACCGAGACCGAGCGGGGCGTTTCGATCAGCGGCGTGTCGGTCTTCAGCGCCGAGACGTTGCGTGTCGGCACGATCGTGTCGTTATCCTCGGCGATCGTCGCAGCTGCCTTGCCGGCCGTCGCTTCGATCTTTTCCAGACGGGTGGTCTTCTGGCTTTCGGCCGATTGCGCATGGGTCGCTGTCGGCGAAAGGATCACGGCGACAGCGCTTGCGGCGAGCACGGTGGTTGCGGACAGCGCGCGGCGCGAGGCGCGCAGGAAGGTGGTCGGCAAGGTCTTTGGCATCTCTGGCCCTCTTGCGGGCGCACGAAAACCCTCCGGCCAAAGCCAGAGCAAAGCACCCGAATATCAGTGAAAACGACGGCTGAGCGGCCATCGGAGGCGGTGTCCCCGCCGCCCGACAAGAGGGATAGTCCGTTTGGAAATGCGCATCAAGAAAAATATGATTCTTTTAGTCATGTTTTTCTTGATGGAACAGCGGGCGCCGAAGGCGCGTGCCGCCGCCCAGAAAATGACGTCCTAGATGTCGAAGTGCGCGATGACGGGCACGTGGTCTGAGGGGCGCTCCCAGCCTCGGGCTTCGCGCAGGATATCGACGTTCTTGAGCGCCGGCGCGAGGTCGGCGGACGACCAGATATGGTCGAGTCGGCGGCCACGGTCGGCAGCTTCCCAGTCCTTCGCCCGGTAGCTCCACCAGGTGTAGAGCTTGGTCGGGGATGGCGTGTGCTGGCGCATCAGGTCGACCCAGCCGCCGCCGTTCATGACCGTGGTCAGCCCCTCGGTTTCGATCGGCGTATGGCTGACGATCTTCAGGAGCTGTTTGTGCGACCAGACGTCGTCTTCCAGCGGCGCGATATTGAGGTCGCCGACGAGGATCGAGGAAATGCCGGCCTCGGCTTCGGCGTGCAGCAGCTTCATCTCCTCGACGAAATCGAGCTTGTGGCCGAATTTCGGATTGATGGTGCGGTCCGGCTCGTCGCCGCCGGCAGGCACGTAGAAATTATGCAGCCGGATCTTCTTGCCGCCGGCCTCGAAAACGACCGAGAGGTGGCGGGCGTCGCCGATGCCGCAATAGTCGCGGCGATCGCTAAGCTCATGCAGCGGCAGGCGCGAGATCGTCGCCACGCCGTGATAGCCCTTCTGGCCGTGCATCTCGATATGATTGTAGCCGAGCGCCTTCAGGGGCTTGGACGGAAACTGGTCGTTCGGGCACTTGGTTTCCTGCAGGCAGAGGATGTCAGGCTTCCAGGTCTGCAGCAGATGCTCGACCAGCGGCATGCGCAGGCGAACGGAGTTGATGTTCCAAGTGGCGACGGAAAGGGCCATGCGTCATTCCCTGATCGGCTGGGGCCGGACGCTCGCGAAGGGAAGGCCGGCTCGGGATGGATGTTTGACCCGAGCTTTAAGCAGGTCCGGCGCGCCGGGACAAGGAATGCCCGAACGAGGCCGCACTAAAAACCGCGCGTCCTATGGACGCGCGAAGGTCGGCTTGGCGCGTGATGTCGCTCAGCCGCCGCGCTTGTTGCGGACCTCGTCATAGGGGATCTGGAAGACCTTGTCGTCCAGCGCCATGCCGGTCTTGACATTGAAGATCATGACCGAGGTGTCCTTCTTCTGCGCGTCGGTGATGGTCCACTGGCGCAGATCGTAGGTCTTCGGGTCGAACATCATGGTGATGGTCGAATCGCCGAAGATCGAACGGTCGCCAAGCACGATGGTGATGAGGTCGGACTCTTCCTTGACGTCGCGCACCATCTTGCCGGTCAGGTCGATCCTCTCGCTGAGCAGCAGGTTGAGCGGAGTCTTCGACAGCGGATAGATGTCCCAGGTCTTGAGCTTCATGTTGCCGATGACGACGGACTTGCCGTCGGCGATGACGCGCATCGGCGAGGGGGCCTCGTAGTTGAAGCGGATGCGGCCGGGGCGGCGGATATAGAATTTGCCGCCGGTCTGCTCGCCGCGCGGGCCGAACTGGACGAATTCGCCGGCCATGGTCTTCACCGAGGAGAAATGGTCGGCGATCTTCTGGGCAGCGCTCGGGGCCTGGGCGAAGGCCTGGCCGAGGTCGAGACCGGTGCCGCCGATGCCGCCAAGTGCCGCAAGCCCGCACACGAAGAGGCGGCGCGACATTACCGGGTGGTTGCGCTCGCCAGTCTTAGTCTCTGTCATCTCGGTCTCCTTCATTTACGAATCATCTGGAGCGCAAGTGCGGCGCCTTCAAGGCGCCATTTTCGAGCTTTTTCGCTCGCGCTCTCACATGACTGTTACCGGTTTGGCCCTTTATGCAGGGCCTCTGCCCGCATCCGCCGGGCGTCTTTTCTATCAATGCATTCGCCTCACGCGAATCTGCGGGAATTGCCCTGTGGTCCGGTGACTTACTCTTCGGTCGGAACGAGGATCTCGCGTTTGCCGGCGTGGTTCGCCGGCCCGATGATGCCTTCCTGCTCCATGCGCTCGATCAGCGATGCGGCACGATTGTAACCGATCCCGAGGCGTCGCTGCACGTAGGAAGTGGAGGCCTTGCCGTCGCGCAGGACGACCGCAACCGCCTGGTCGTAAGGATCGTCGGAATCGGCGAGATTGGAGGTGCCGGCCGGGCCGCCGCCCTCGCCATCCTCGTCGTCATCCTCGGTGATGGCATCGAGATATTGCGGTACGCCTTGCGTCTTCAGGTAGGCGACGACCTCTTCGACCTCGGTGTCGGAAACGAAGGGGCCGTGGACGCGCTGGATGCGGCCGCCGCCGGCCATGTAGAGCATGTCGCCCATGCCGAGCAGCTGTTCGGCGCCCTGTTCGCCAAGGATGGTGCGGCTGTCGATCTTCGAGGTCACCTGGAACGAGATGCGCGTCGGGAAGTTGGCCTTGATCGTGCCGGTGATGACGTCGACCGAGGGGCGCTGCGTCGCCATGATGACATGGATGCCGGCGGCGCGGGCCATCTGGGCGAGCCGCTGCACTGCGCCCTCGATGTCCTTGCCGGCGACCATCATCAGGTCGGCCATTTCGTCGATGATGACGACGATGTAGGGCATCGGCGCCAGATCGAATTCTTCCGTCTCGTACATGGCTTCGCCGGTCTGGCGGTCGAAGCCGGTCTGCACCGTGCGGGTGATCTGTTCGCCCTTGGCAAGCGCCTGCTCGACGCGGCTGTTGAAGCCGTCGATGTTGCGCACGCCGATCTTCGACATCTTCTTGTAGCGCTCTTCCATCTCGCGCACCGTCCACTTCAGTGCGACGACCGCCTTCTTGGGGTCGGTCACAACCGGCGAAAGCAGGTGCGGGATGCCGTCATAGACGGAAAGTTCGAGCATCTTCGGGTCGATCATGATCAGGCGGCACTGATCGGGGCTCAGCCGATAGAGCAGCGACAGGATCATGGTATTGATCGCGACCGATTTGCCCGAACCGGTGGTGCCGGCGACGAGCAGATGCGGCATCTTGGCGAGATCGGCGACGACGGGCTCGCCGCCGATCGTCTTGCCGAGCGCCATGGCAAGGCGGGCCTTGGAGGTCTCGAAATCGCGCGAGCCGATGAGTTCGCGCAGATAGACGGTTTCGCGCCGCTGGTTCGGCAGTTCGATGCCGATGGCGTTGCGGCCGGGAACGACGGCGACGCGAGCCGCGATCGCGCTCATCGAGCGGGCGATATCGTCGGCAAGGCCGATGACGCGAGAGGACTTGATACCCGGTGCCGGTTCCAGTTCGTAGAGGGTAACGACCGGGCCGGGGCGAACATGGATGATCTCGCCCTTGACACCGAAATCTTCAAGCACGCCTTCGAGCATGCGGGCGTTCTGCTCCAGCGCATCGGGCGAGAGCGAGGCGTCGCGGCCGACGTTTTTCGGCTCGGCAAGGAAATGCATCGGCGGCAGCGTGAAGTCGCCATCGTTGTCGTCGACGAAGGAGCGCTGGGCTTCGCGCTCGACGCGCTGGCCCGTCTTCGGGCGAGGAGCAGGCGTCGAAACGCGCGAGCCGCCCTTGGGCAGGCCCTGCTTCGGCGGTGCCGCCTTCGGCGCCCAGTCGGCGGCTGCATCGTAGTCTTCGTCGTCAGGCAGAATGCCGGCGGGGCGGCGCTCGTCGATGTCGAAGGGCAGGTCGTCATCCTCGTCGTCGGCCATGATCGGCGGCGGGGTGAGGATGCGGCGCTCGGAGCGGTCGAGCGAGGGCTCGATGCGGTCGCCGGCGGCCATCGGCTTCGGCCGGGCGGGCTCGTTCAGCGTGCCGAACTCGTCGTTGTTGAAATCATAGGGTTCGTCGTACTGGCGCTTGGGCGTGGCGCGGGTGCCGCTCATGCCGAAAATGCGGCGCATGCGCGCGTGCATGGTGTAGCGCATATGGGCAAAAGAGCCCATCAGCAGGGTGAAGGGACCTTCGCTGTCGTCCTCGTCCAGTTCGTCGCGCACGGTGCGCGCCTTGCTCGGCGTCGGCTCGGCAATTTCCTCTTCCTCCTCCTCGTCGCTGACGCCGATCAGGCCGGCGCTATAGACCAGGCACCAGGCGGCGGGGACGGCGAAGATGCAGGCAAGAATGGTCGCAAGCGTGCCGGTCGGGAAGGCGCCGGTAAAGAGCGCGGGGAAGCGCAGGATCATGTCGCCGAAGACGCCTCCAAGGCCGTTGGGCAGCGGCCAGGTGATGGGGGCGGGAACACAGCTGAGTGCTGCGCCGGCAAGCACCGAGCCGACGAACCAGAGGCCGAGGCGCTTGAAGACCTTGTCGAAACGTTTGCCGCCGATCAGCACCAGGGCCCAGGCTACGGCCGGCAGGAGGGCGACGACGCTGGCTAGCCCGAAGAACTGCATGAAGATGTCGGCAAAGGCAGCACCGGTGTAACCGAGCACGTTGGTCGGCGCTTGTGACGTGGCGTAGGAGAAGCTGGGATCGGCGACGTTCCACGTCGAGAGCGCTGCGACGGCCAGCGCCAATGCGCCGAACAGCGCAAAGCCCGCCAGCGACGCGATCTGTCGCCAAACGAAGGTGGTTAGCACGAACCGGTTGGAACGGCTGTCAAGCGCTGCCGGATTGCTTCTGCTCATGTTGCCTGCTGCCCGTCTCGATCTTCACGGCGCATTGCGCGCCATGGAATCAACCTAAGCGGTGTACGGTTAATGCGACATTAACCATGCGTAGTTGGCGCTAAAATAGCAGTCGCAGCCGGACCGATCGGCACGAAAAAAGGCCCGGAGCTTCCGATCCGGGCCAAGGGCGATCCGCGTGGGGCGGATCGCGACGGGACTGTAGGCGGCGCCGAATTGCCGGCGCCGCGATCCGCTTAGCTGTGGTAGGCGGCTTCACCGTGCGACGAGAGGTCGAGGCCCTCGCGTTCGGCTTCGACGGAGACGCGCAGGCCGACGATCGAGTCCACCAGCTTGTAGAGGATGACGGAGACGACGCCGCACCAGACGATGGTGATGGCAACCGCGGTCAGCTGGGTCATGAACTGGCCGCCCATGGTGACGCCGTCGGCATAACCGATGCCGCCGAGCGACGAGGAGGCGAAGATGCCGGTGGCAAGCGCACCGAAGAAGCCGCCGACGCCGTGGACGCCGAAGACGTCTGCCGTGTCGTCATAGTGGAACTTGTTCTTCACGACAGAGACGAAGAAGTAGCAGAGCGGCGAGACGAGCACGCCCATGACGATCGCGCCCATCGGGCCGGCAATGCCGGCGGCGGGCGTGATGGCGACGAGACCGGCGATCATGCCCGAGGCGGCGCCCAGCATCGAGGCCTTGCCGCGGGTGAAGGTTTCGACGGCCGACCAGGAGAGAATGGCGGCTGCGGTTGCAAGGAAGGTGTTGACGGTCGCGAGCATGGCGCCGCCCGAGGCTTCGAGGTTTGAGCCGGCGTTGAAGCCGAACCAGCCGAACCAGAGCATGGCAGCACCAACCAGCGTCAGCGTCATCGAGTGCGGTGCCATCATGTCGCGGCCGTAGCCGGTGCGCTTGCCGACCATGATCGCGCCGATCAGGCCAGCAACGCCGGCATTGATGTGAACGACGGTGCCGCCGGCGAAGTCAAGCGCGCCCATGCCGAAGAGCAGGCCGTTGCCGTCCCAGACCATGTGGGCGATCGGGAAGTAGACGAAGGTCGCCCAGAGCACCGAGAAGAGCACGGCTGCGGAGAACTTGATGCGCTCGGCAAAGGCGCCGACGATCAGCGCCGGGGTCAGTGCCGCGAAGGTCATCTGGAACAGCATGAAGATGTATTCCGGAATGACGACGCCTTCCGAGAAGGTGGCCGACGTGCTCTCAGTGGTGACGCCGGCGAGGAACATCTTGGCGAAGCCGCCGAAATAAGGGCTGGTCGAGCCGCCGAAGGCGAAGGAGTAACCGTAGACGACCCAGACGATCATCATCGTCGCGCCGATCACGGTGCACTGCATCAGCACCGAGAGCATGTTCTTGGCGCGCACCAGGCCGCCGTAGAACAGCGCGAGGCCCGGGATCAGCATGAAGAAGACGAGAAGCGTCGAGATGAACATGAAGGCGGTATCGGCCTTGTCCGGCACCGGTACGGCTGCGGCTGCGGCCGCCGCCGGTGCCGCTTCCTGCGCGAAGGCCACGGCCGGCGCAAGCAGGGCGGCGGTCATTGCGCCCAGGCGTCCAAGAGAGGTGGAAAGCTTAAGTGATGACATCGAGGTAGTGCTCCCTGAACGGCGTGGTTTACAACGCTTCTGAATCGGTTTCGCCGGTGCGGATGCGCACCGCATGGTCAATGGCGTAGACGAAGATCTTTCCGTCGCCGATCTGGCCGGTCTTGGCGGCTGCGGCGATCGCTTCAACGGCCTTGTCGACGAGTTCTGAAGGAACGGCGATCTCGACCTTCAGTTTCGGCAGGAAGCTCACGGCATATTCGGTACCGCGGTAGATTTCGGTATGTCCCTTCTGGCGGCCGTAGCCTTTGACTTCGGTCACGGTCAGGCCCTGGATGCCGACAGCAGTGAGGGCTTCGCGAACCTCATCGAGCTTGAACGGCTTGATAATGGCCATCACAATTTTCATCTGGTTTCATCCTTGTTCGCCTCCGGCGGAGGCCGTCTCTCCTTGCTGCGGAGCGCCAGAGCGCCGTGCAACCGAACCACGACATTCAAGGGGCGTGCCAGATTCTGACGCTCGACTTAAGGTAATGAAAACAAATAGAAAAAAAGAAAGCCGCAGCACGATTGCTGCGGCGCATCAAAAAATCGTCACTTTAGAAGATTAAAAAATAGGCAGAACGAAGATTCTGCTTATTTCCTATTCAGATGCCTTTTTCCGGATCAGCCCTTCCTGGGCGACGGAGGCGATCAGCACACCGGAACGCGTAAAAAGGCTGCCTCTGGTCATCCCGCGGGCACCATGCGCACTCGGACTGTCCTGGGTATAGAGCAGCCAGTCGTCCATCTTGCAGGGGCGGTGGAACCACATGGCGTGATCCAGGCTCGCCACCTGCAGGTTCCGGTCGAAGACCGAAGTGCCGTGCGCATAGAGCGAGGTGTCGAGCAGGGTCATGTCGGAGAGATAGGCAAGGATCGCTGCCTGGATATGGCGCTCGTCCGGAACCGTGCCGACGGCCTTGACCCAGACATCCTGGATCGGCTTGCCGTCGTTGCGGGTAAAATAGTGCTGCAGCGACGCCGGCCGGATCTCGATCGGCCGCGGCCTTTCCCAATAGCGCCGGATTGCTTCGGGCGCGTGGACGAGAAACTTTTCCTTCAGCTCCTGTTCGCCCGGAAGCGTCTCGGGCATGGCGAGATCAGGCATGTCGATCTGGTGGTCGAAACCGTCCTCGTCGTACTGGAACGAGGCGGACATGGAGAAGATCGCCTTGCCATGCTGGATGGCGACCACCCGCCTGGTGGCGAAGCTCGAACCGTCGCGGATGCGATCTACCTCGTAGATGATAGGTACGGAAGGATCGCCCGGCCGCATGAAATAGGCGTGCAGCGAATGCACGTAACGCCACTCATCAACGGTTCGCTGCGCGGCGACCAGCGCTTGGCCGATCACCTGGCCGCCGAAGACACGCTGCCAGCCGACCTGCGGGCTACGGCCGCGGAACAGGTTTTCCTCGAGCTTTTCGAGATCGAGAATGGCCAGCAGCGCATCCATGGGGGTGGCGGTCTCGGTGGGGCGCGACATTTCGGCTTTCTCCGATGGTAGGAACGTCGATGGCATTGATCTATATAGACATAAAACGATGCTCAAGTGCGACGGAGAAAGCCGATGCTCGATGTCTTGATTGCCGGTGGCGGCTATGTCGGCCTTTCGCTCGCGGTTTCGCTGAAGAAGGCGGCGCCTCATCTCGACGTGATGGTGATCGACGGCGCGCCGGAAGGCGCCTGGAAGAAGGACCAGCGCGCTTCCGCCGTTGCGTCCGCGGCCGAGCGCATGCTCGACGTGCTTGGCGTCTGGGATGAGATCGCGCCGGAGGCCGAGCCGATCCGCCGCATGGTGATTACCGATTCGAAGGCGGCCGATCCGGTGCGGCCTGTGTTCCTGACCTTCGACGGTGACGGCGGCGAGGGTCGTCCGTTTGCCCATATGGTGCCTAACACGGCGATGGTCGGCGCACTGCGCGGTGCCTGCGCGGCGCTCGGCGTGGTCAATCGCCAGTCGACCATGGTCGAGAGCTTCAAGAGCGGCGACCACGCGGTCGCCGTGACGCTCGCCGGTGGCGAGGAACTCGAAGCACGGTTGCTTGTTGCCTGTGACGGCGTGCGCTCCAAGCTGCGCGATGCCGCCGGCATCAAGACCGTCGAATTCGACTATGGCCAGTCCGGCATCGTCACCACCGTCGAGCACGAGCGGCCGCACGAGGGCACGGCGGAGGAGCATTTCCTGCCGGCCGGGCCTTTCGCCACCCTGCCGCTCAAGAACAATCGCTCGTCACTGGTCTGGACCGAGCGCACCGAGGACGCCGAACGCCTGGTCAAGGGCGACGATTTCCTGTTCGAGGAAGAACTGGAGCGCCGCTTCGGCCACAAGCTTGGTCACCTGAAGGTGGTCGGCGGACGGCGGGCCTTTCCGCTCGGCCTGACGCTTGCCCGCGATTTCGTCAAACCACGCTTCGCGCTTGCCGGTGACGCCGCCCATGGCATTCACCCGATCTCGGGGCAAGGGCTCAATCTCGGCTTCAAGGATGTGGCAGCACTTGCCGAAACCATCGTCGAGGCGGATCGTCTCGGGCTCGACATCGGTTCGCTCGCGGTGCTTGAGCGCTACCAGAGCTGGCGGCGTTTCGACACGTTCCGCATGGGTGTTACGACCGACGTGCTCAACCGGCTGTTTTCCAACGACATCACCCCGGTCCGGATCGCCCGGGATTTCGGCCTGGGCCTCGTCGACCGGCTGCCGTCTCTCAAGAGCTTCTTTATCCGCCAGGCGGCCGGTATTGCCGGGGAGACCGATCCGCGGTTGTTGTCGGGTCAGCCGATCTGAGGCTTTACGGCTGGGGTTGCCCCTCTCCTCGGGTTAAACCCGAGGACTAACCCTCTCCCCGCAGGATGGGAGAGGGGACGCCTCGCTGTGTTTGCGGGGAGAAGGTGGCCGGCAGGCCGGATGAGGGGCAGTCGAGAACTCTACGGGTAACGGGCCGACGCGGCCCTCAATCCTCGATCTTGCGTGCTTCCGAGATTAGCATGATCGGCACGCCGTCGCGGATGGGATAGGCGAGGCGCGCCTTTTCCGAGATCAGTTCATTGGCTTCGGCGTGATAGCTGAGGCGTCCCTTGGTCAGCGGGCAGACGAGCAGTTCGAGCAGTTTCGGATCGACCTTGCTGGCGTTGATATCCATCTATCCGTTGCTCACTGCAAAATGCTGTCCATATCGCCGAAGTCGCGCGCAAGAACGATTTCGGTGATGGCGATCAGGGTTTCGGCGCGGGTCTTGAGATCGGGGGCCTCGAGCAGCGCCTGTTTCTCCGCCGGGCCATAGGGCGACATCATCGCCATGGAGTTCACGAGCGTGCGGTTGCTCGCCCGCTCGACGCTTTCCCAGTCGGCTTTCAGCTTGTTGGCTTCGAGATAGGCCTTGAAGGCGGCCAGAAGCGCTGCCCGGTCGACGAGGGTCTCGTCGTCGCGGTTTTCGAGATCTGCCGCAAAGGGGCCGATGCGGAAGCGACGGTAGCCACGCGTACCGCCGACTTCCGAAAACAGCCGGTAGCGGCAGACGCCTGTGAGCGAGGTGATGTAGCGGCCGTCGCCGGTCTCGGCAAAGGAGGTGATGCGACCAATGCAGCCGACCTCGCAGAGCGCCTGCATCGGTCCGGTGGCGGTGTCGTTGCGACCCTCGCAGAAGGACGGCTGTACGATGCCGATCAGGCGGTTGCCGGAAAGGGCGTCATCGAGCATGGCGAGGTAGCGCGGCTCGAAGATGTTGAGGGGAAGCTGGGCGCCGGGAAGCAGCAATGCACCGGTCAGCGGAAACACCGGAATGATCTCCGGCAAGTCCTTCGGACCGAGATAGCGTGCATTTCCGACGTGCATTTCCGATAGACCCTGCCGGTATTCGCTTTGCCCCGCCAAGGAAGCGTGGTCAACCAGATCAAAAGATGGTGCGCTGCTTGAAAATCTCAAGGGACGAGCCCGTCGATCTTCACAGGTGAAGATGGATCGTGATCGGATCCGCTTACGAAAAGAGGCGCAGATAGCGCCCCTTTCAAAAACATGTCTGACGGCTCAGGAGAACAGGATCGACGAGAGCTTGCGCCGCGCGGCGATGGTTGCCGGATCCTTCGGGCCCCAGACCTCGAAGAACGAAAGCAGCTCGCGCCGCGCGCCGTCGTCGTCGTAAGCCCGGTCGCGCTTCATGATCGTGAGCAGATGGTCGGCCGCAGCCATCCGGTCGCCCTCGACGTTGCGGATCTTGGCGAGCAGCACGCGCGCCTCGTGATCATCGGGGTTTGCGGCGAGGCGCCGTTCGAACTCGTTGGGATCGCCGAGCTTGCGGGCTTCCTCGATCTGGTCGAGCTTCTTGCCGATGGCGGCAATGCCGGCGTCCTTGGCAAGATCTTCCGGCAGGCTGGACAGCGCCTCGCGGGCCTCGGCAAGCTGGCCGAGCGCAATCATGCAATCGACCATGCCGGCGATCGCCAAGACATTTTCCGGGTCGGCCTGCAGCACGGCGCCATAGAGGCCGGCGGCGTTCTCGGCATCGCCGGCATCGATGAGCGCCTTGGCGTCGGCGAGAACCGCCTCGATCTCGGCCTTGCTGTCGTCAACGGCGGGGCCGGCGATCTTTTCGATGAACTGCTTGATCTGGCTTTCCGGAACTGCGCCCATGAAGCCGTCGACCGGGCGTCCGCCGACGAAGGCGATGACGGCCGGGATCGACTGGATGCCGAGCTGGCCGGCGATCGAGGGATGATCGTCGATGTTCATCTTGACGAGCTTGACGCGGCCTGCGGCTTCCGTGACCACCTTTTCGATGACAGGGGTCAGCTGCTTGCAGGGACCGCACCAGGGCGCCCAGAAATCGACGAGAACGGGCTGCTGCCTGGAGGCTTCGAGCACGTCCTTGGTGAAGTTGGCAGTGGTGGTTTCCTTGATCAGGTCACCGCCCGACGCGGCCGCCGGCGCCGGCTGGCCGAAGGAGGCCGAAGCCGTCATCTGAGTGCCGAAAGACCCTGCATAGGGATTGTCGCTGCCCGTCATTCTTCTCTCCTCGCCGGCTCGTCCGCCAGCTTACTGCATTCGCGCCAAAGATCGTATGTCAGGCCGTGACTTTCAAGACAAGCGGTTCGTGTCCGGTCGCTTCCATGAAGCGCAACAGATCCTTCGAAGCGATCGAGGTCGTTGCGTCGTTGGAAAGCGGGTGGCAGTTGACGATATCGAACGTCATCAGCGCCTCGTCGAGGATGACCTTGACGTTGCCCCCGGTGTCGTTGATCGCGCCGAAGGCGGTTACGGCCCCCGGAATGACGCCGAGATACTCCATCAGCTTCTCCGGCTTGCCGAAGGATACCTTGCTTGCCGCGCCGATCACCTGGTGCACGGTCTTCAGGTCCACCGTCGCGTGCTCCTCGACGGTGAGCAGGAAATAGTTGTCCTTCTTGTCCTTCACGAAGAGGTTTTTCGTGTGGCCACCGGGCATCTCGTCACGAAGCGCCACCGATTCGGCCACGGTGAAAACCGGAGCGTGGTTCTTCGTCTTATGCTCGATTCCAAGTCCATCGAGAAAATTGAAGAGGTCTTCGGCGGTTTTCGGCTGTGATTCACGCATGATTCTCATCCCCAGGGCGTTCGTTTCGTCTCTGCTTTAGGGGAGAAGGCCGTCAGGACGCAATCTCACAGGCGGCGAAGCCGGCCGAAAACGCGGCATTTCCGGGCTTTGCGAAGGGTGTCCAAAAAAATATTCGATTTCTCGTCATTTCCCTGTTGCATTCCAAAATCGCTTAGGCCATATACCGCCCGTCGCCGCAAGACAGCGCCGACGCCACGGTCCACCGACTACCCCCGGACCTTGGATGATGAGCGGGTGTAGCTCAGGGGTAGAGCACAACCTTGCCAAGGTTGGGGTCGGGCGTTCGAATCGCCTCACCCGCTCCAATTTCTCCCAACCACTTCATTTCACAGTCATTTCTGAAATGAAACGGCATTTGCCGTCAGGCATTCCATGCGCAGACAGTGCCGTCCGCACCATGTGGTTCGGACCGCCGAGACGGCTCCTTTTGCATTTTGCCTTTGTTGGTAAAGCCGGTCGCCGTTTCCGCGCTCAGCTCTTCATGAACACATAGTCCGTCTCCTGCCGGCGGATCTCGCCGGGGCGAAGTACCGCGTTCGGGAAGCCGGAGTGGTTGGCCGCATCCGGCCAGATCTGGGTTTCGAGACAGAAGCCGGCAAAGGCGCCGTAACGGCGGCCCTCGAGGCCGGGGACGGGGATGTTCAGCTTTGCGCCGGTATAGAGCTGCACGCCGGGCTCGGTCGTCAGCACTTCCATCGTGACACCCGAATCGATGCTGCGAGCTAGCGCCACCGAATGTTTCGCCATGCGTTCGTTCGAAAGGCAGAAATTATGGTCGTAGGCGATACGCTCGCCTTCGGTCTGGCGGCTGAGCCGCGTCATTTCCCGCAGATCGAAGGCAGTGCCCTCGACCGGGCGGATCTCGCCCGTCGGCACCTGGTGTTCGCTGGTGGGCAGATAGTGGTCGGCGGCGATCATGATGTCGTGGCCGAGGGCGTCGGCGCTGCCGTCGAGATTGAAATAGCTGTGCTGGCAGACATTGGCGAGCGTCGCTCGGTCGGTCTCGCTCTCGTAGACGACGCTCAAGACGCCGCCGGGCTTCAGCTGGTAGGTGCAGGTGACCTTGCAATTGCCGGGATAACCGGCGCGGCCATCCGGGTCGGTGATGGCGAGCGTGATGCTGTCGGGCGTCTGCTTTACGATCGTCCAGTTGCGCTTGCCGATATTGTCGCTGCCGCCGTGCAGATGCGTGACGCCCTTCTCGTTCAGTTCGAGCTGGTAGGCCTCGCCATCGAGCGTGAAGCGGCCGTTGCCGATGCGATTGGCGCAGCGTCCAGGCGTGGCGCCGAGATAGGGCGAGTGGGCGAGGTAGCTTTCGAGATCGGTGAAACCGAGCACAAGCGGCGGCTCATGGCCTTCCAGGCGCAGGTCCTGGATCACCGAGCCCCAGGTCAAGACATGGGCGGTGAGGCCGCCACCGGAGAGCACCACACGATGGACCGGCTCGCCGGATGGCAGGTGGCCGAAGATTTCCGTGTTCTGATGCATATTCACCGCTGGCTCCCACTACAGCGCTGCGCGTCTCCCCAGACGCACAAAGGTCGCCGTACACTTTTGAATTGCTGCATGTTTTGTCCTTGGCTCGGTTAGGATCCAAGGAAACATGCAACGGTGCGATCGCAGCAACCTGCGTCATTTCCAAAGGCACGGCAACCAGAAAATCATACTAAATGCGGCCTGGCGCCGTCTCCGGCCTGAGAGCAAAAACATCCAGCTATTCAAGGTGCTACAGCGACCTCTCGGCAGACATGTCAGCGCGACAGCTGCTTGGTGGCCTCCTGCAGGCCGGCGAGCGTCAAGGGGAACATGCGTCCCTCGAACAGGCCCTTCACCATCGTGATCGACTGGGTATAGCCCCAGTGCTGCTCGGGCACGGGATTGAGCCAGATGGAGCGCGGAAAATGTGCCGTCAGACGAGAGAGCCAGAGGGCGCCCGCCTCGTCGTTCCAGTGCTCCACCGAGCCGCCGGGGTGGCTGATTTCATAGGGGCTCATCGAAGCGTCGCCGACGAAGATGGCGCGATAGTCGCCGCCGTAGGTGCGCAGCACTTCCGTCGTACGGGTAATGTCGACACGGCGGCGGCGATTGTCCTTCCACAGGCCCTCGTAGACGCAATTGTGGAAGTAGAAATGCTCCATATGGCGGAACTCGCTGCGAGCCGCTGAAAACAACTCCTCGACGATGCGGATATGATCGTCCATCGATCCGCCGATATCGAAGAACATCAGAAGCTTCACCGCATTGCGGCGCTCCGGCCTCGTCACCACGTCGAGATAGCCGTGTTCGGCGGTGGCGCGGATCGTGCCGGAGAGGTCGAGTTCGTCGGCGGCACCCTGGCGCACCCAGCGCCGGAGCCGCTTCAGGGCCACTTTGATGTTGCGCGTGCCGAGCTCGATCGTGTCGTCATAATCCTTGAACTCGCGCCGGTCCCAAACCTTGACGGCGCGGCGGTGGCGCGACTGGTCCTGGCCGATCCGCACACCCTCGGGATTGTAGCCATAGGCGCCGAAGGGCGAGGTGCCGGCGGTACCGATCCATTTTGAGCCGCCCTGATGGCGGCCCTTTTGCTCCTGCAGCCGCTGGCGCAAGGTCTCCATCAGCTTGTCGAAGCCGCCGAGTGCCTCGATCAGGCGTTTTTCTTCCTCGCTCAGATGCTTCTCTGCGAGCTTGCGCAGCCAATCCTCGGGGATGACGGCCTCTTCGCTCGCTTCCATCGGGTTGACTGCTTCGAGACCCGAAAAGCAGTGCTGGAACACCCGGTCGAAGCGGTCGATATGGCGTTCGTCCTTCACCAGTGCCGTGCGCGCCAGATAGTAGAAGGCTTCGACGTCGAAGGTGGCGATGCCCGCCTCCATCCCCTCGATCAAGGACAGGAATTCCCGGAGCGTGACCGGGACCTTCGCTGCCTTGAGTTCGAGGAAGAAGGGAATGAACATCTGACCTCAGCTTTTCCCGGTGCCGATCTCCGCGAGATCGTAGGGCGTCGTCTGGTACATCTCGTTGATCCAGTTGCCGAAGAAGAGATGTGCATGGCTGCGCCAGCGGTTCTGCGGCGGCAGGGTCGAATCGTTGTGCGGGAAGTAGTCGTGCGGCATCTTGATCGGCACGCCCGCATCCACGTCGCGGAAGTATTCGTCCGACAGCGAGGTCGAATCATACTCCACGTGGTTGAACATGTAGAGCCGGTTGCCCTTTTTCTCGTGCACGAGGCAGACGCCCATCTCCTTCGATTCCATCAGGATTTCGAGGCTCGGCACCTTGTCGATGTCGGCGCGGCGCACTTCGGTCCAGCGCGAAACGGGGACGGCGAAATCGTCGGAGAAGCCGTTGAGATAGACGGAGGAGCGGTTGAGGTTCTGGTGACGATAGACGCCGAAGGCTTTTTCCTTCAGCGGATACTTCGGCACGTCGTGGAAGTGATAGATTGCCGCCATCGCGCCCCAGCAGACGTTGAGCGTCGAATGCACGTTGGTCTCGGTCCAGTCGAGGATGCGCTTCAGCTCGTCCCAATAGGTGACGTCTTCGTATTCGAGCGTCTCGACCGGGGCGCCGGTGATGATGAAACCGTCGAACTTGCGGCCCTGCACTTCTTCCCAGGTCTCGTAGAAGGAGAGCAGGTGATCTTCCGAGGTGTTCTTGGCGCGGTGAGCGCCGATGCGCACCAGCGACAGTTCCACCTGCAGCGGCGAAGCGCCGATCAGGCGCGCCATCTGGATCTCTGTCTTGATCTTGTTCGGCATGAGGTTCAGGAGCCCGATCTGGAGCGGGCGGATATCCTGACGGATCGCCACGGTCTCGGTCATCACCCGCACGCCCTCATGCGCGAGGGTTTCGAAGGCGGGCAGCGTATCGGGAATCTTGATGGGCATGGGCTTCCACTCGATCAATACAAAAAAACCGGCGGCGATTGATCGCGACCGGTCCTCGGAAATCCAACTTTCCTCGGCCCTTTAGCGACTTGTTTAACGTGGCTGCAAGCCGGCCGGCCAAATCACCACGGAGAATTTGATAGCGCGAGTGGGCCGCGGGGGTCAAGAAAAACGATTCGCGTAGGGGGCGGCTGCCCCTCATCCCGCTGCCGCGACCTTCTCCCCGCTGGCGGGGAGAAGCGGCCTTGCCGCACCCGATCGTTCCACGAGCTAAGCTCAGCGACCGTTCGGCCCATCTTGGCAGCCGGGTTCGCTGTCGGCACGTCTCGGCTTGGGGGCAGCCGTCGTCCTCGTCCCCTCTCCCCGCCCGCGGGGAGAGGGTCAGGGAGAGGGGCTGGTCTGCAGCAGGCTTAGAGCATCCCGCATGCCATAACCCAGCCGGCGGTCAGCCTGATCGATACCGAGCCAAAAGAAACGAAAGCGAATCGGGTCACCGCCGCCAAAGGGCGTCATTTCCTGATGTATCCAGGTCTGCCGTTGCTCGCCGGCAAGGGCGATGTGGAAGTAGTGCCGCCGATGACAGATCGTCCTGCCGTCCTTCGGGTAGTGGTAGTCCTGCGTGACGAGATGGGTGAGTGCTTCCCGCGGCGTCAGCCCGGTTTCCTCGATGAATTCCCGCTGAGCCGATGTCTCCGGGCTTTCGCCTGGTTCCATCGTACCGCCGGGCACCTGCAGCTCGATCTCTGGGAAATCCGGCTCGTCGAAGACCAGCAGGCGGTCCTGCCAGGTGGCGTAGATCAGGACCTTGTGCGCGTCCGGCCTCATCCGTCGCGGCGGGCCATGAAGGCGAGGCGCTCGAAGAGGTGCACGTCTTGTTCGTTCTTCAGGAGCGCACCGTGCAGCTTCGGCAACATGGTCTTGGCATCGGCCCTGAGGTCGGCCGGATCGACCTCGTCGGCGACGAGCAGGCGGATCCAGTCGAGCGCCTCTGACGTGGAGGGCTTCTTCTTCAGCCCCGGCACCTGGCGGATGTCGTAGAAGGCGGCGAGCGCCGCCGAAAGCAGCGTCTTGCGGATGCCGGGATAATGCACCTCGACGATGCGGGCGAGCGTGTCTGCATCGGGGAAGCGGATATAGTGGAAGAAGCAGCGGCGCAGAAACGCGTCCGGCAGCTCCTTCTCGTTGTTGGAGGTGATGATGACGATCGGCCGGTGACGCGCGCCGATCATCTCGCCGGTCTCGTAGACATGGAATTCCATGCGGTCGAGCTCCTGCAACAGGTCGTTCGGAAACTCGATGTCGGCCTTGTCTATCTCGTCGATCAGAAGCACCACGCGGCGATCGGCCTCGAAGGCCTGCCAGAGCTTGCCCTTGCGGATATAGTTCCGGACCTCGTTGACACGCTCGTCGCCGAGCTGGCTGTCGCGCAGCCGCGACACGGCGTCATATTCATAGAGGCCTTGCTGTGCCTTGGTCGTCGACTTGACGCTCCATTCGATGAGTTCGAGGCCAAGGGCGGCGGCGATCTGGCGGGCAAGCTCGGTCTTGCCGGTGCCGGGCTCGCCCTTGACCAGCAGCGGCCGCTCCAGCCGGATCGCGGCGTTGACGGCGATCATCAGGTCCTTGTCGGCGATATAGTCGGCGGTGCCTTGAAATTGCATGGGCGTCTTCCGGTTCAGCGTAAGTCAGGCGAAGTCATGCCCTATGGACTATCGCATAATGGCTTAAATCGGAATCGTTTTGAGGGTGGGCGCGATCAGGGGGGTCAGCCGCGAAGCGCGGTGACCTCGATCTCGATCAGCATTTCCGGGCGGATCAGGTCGCAGACGATCATCGTTGCGGCCGGGCGGATCTCGCCGAAGACTTCGCCGAAGATCGGGAACACCCGGTCGGCGAAGCTGGCATCGGTGACGTAATAGTGGTTGCGCACCACGTCCTTCATCGAGAAGCCCGCTTCCTTCAGCGCGCCCTCGATCGTCTTCAGGCAATTGCGCGCCTGCTCTTCCACCGTCTCGGGCATGGTCATGGTGGCGTAGTCATAGCCGGTCGTTCCGGAGACGAAGCACCAGTCACCCATCGCGACGGCACGCGAATAGCCTGCCGTCTTTTCGAAGGGCGAGCCCGAGGAGATGAGCTTGCGCGCCATATCTTCGTTTTAAGCCCAGGGGCGCGCGGCGCCGACCGTCTTTTCGAAGCTGTCGATGGCGGTTGCCTTTTCCAGCGTCAGGCCGATGTCGTCGAGGCCGTTCAGCAGGCAGTGACGCTTGAAGGCGTCGACCTCGAACTTGACCGAACCGCCGTCCGGACCGGTGATTTCCTGGGATTCCAGGTCGACCGAGAGGATGGCGTTGGAGCCGCGCGAGGCGTCGTCCATCAGCTTGTCGAGGTCAGCCTGGCTGACGACGATCGGCAGGATGCCGTTCTTGAAACAGTTGTTGTAGAAGATGTCGGCAAAGGACGTGGAGATCACGCAGCGGATGCCGAAGTCGAGCAGCGCCCACGGAGCATGCTCGCGCGAGGAGCCGCAGCCGAAGTTATCGCCGGCAACGAGAATGCTGGCGTTCTGGTAGGCCGGCTTGTTGAGCACGAAGTCCGGGTTGACCGAGCCGTCTTCATTGTAGCGGGCTTCGGCGAAGAGGCCCTTGCCAAGGCCGGTGCGCTTGATCGTCTTCAGGTAGTCCTTCGGAATGATCATGTCCGTGTCGATGTTGACGACGGGGAGGGGGGCGGCGACACCGGTGAGCTTGACGAATTTTTCCATAACTTCAGGCCTTCGATTTCAGAAGAATGTTGCGCTAGCGTTTAGATGAGTTTTGCGCCGAAATGAAGGAAAATCTGTTCAAATACGCTTCGCCGGGCGGGTGAAAATGCCCGCCCGGCGAGAGCTTCGTCCGGATCTCGATTGTCTGCAGGGACTTAGCTTGCCTTCACCGGGCTGTTCATGGCCCAGAGAACGCCGAAGGGATCGCGGAGCTGGCCGTAGCGGTCGCCCCAGAACATCACCTCGATCGGCATCACGACCTCGGTGCCGGCGGCAACCGCACGGTCCCACCAGGCATCGATGTCGTCGACGGTGAGCGTCAGGGTGAAGGCCTGCGGCTTTTCCAGCGGATGGCCGTATTCCGGATAGGCATCGGCGAGCATCAGCGAGCTGCCGTTGACATAGAGGTGGATGTGCATCGTGCGGCCCTGCTCGTCGAGCGGGTGCCGGCCCACTTCCTTGGCCCCGAAGGCGCTCTGGTAGAATTCGGACGCCTTGGCGGCGCCATCGACCTGAAGATAGGGCAGAAGGCCGTTGAGGACCGGTGCCGGCTGCTGCGTCTGGGTATCCATATCGTTCTCCATCCTGTTCGAAGAGCCAGGACCGTGCTGGCCTGCCTCAAGGACGGACATGGAATCTCCGATCCGACATGGGGTCGAAAAAAAATCGCAGCCGGCTGCATGACGGTTTTTGAAGTCCGCCAACAGGGTTCGAGCCGATCACGGATCGGCCCGATTGCAATGATCGCCGGGGATCGATTCCGACGCCCGGGGATCGATTTCGACACCCAGGGATCAGAGGTCGATGATCGTGCCGCGGCCGTCGTTCCAGATGCGCATCTCGCGCTGGCCCTGGGCCGCACCTGCGGCAGCCGGGCGCGCGGTGGCGCGGGCAGGCCTGAAATTCAGCCGGGTGGCAATGGCGCTGCCGACCACGACGACGGCGGCGATGCCGGCCAGTGCCAGCGCCAGCGAGGCGGTAAGCACAAAGGCCGCGAACGTGATGGTCAGGGCTGCGGCCGTAAAGAGAACAGAGCGAATGCTTTGCATAATCGTCACCTTTCTGATGGCGATGTGGGGGCGCGCCTTCGGACTTGCAAGAGGTGGGCTCTCGAAAGGGGTGCGGCGGTTCGCCTCGTCTTGCGGAACGCGGCAAAGGCGGGCACAACTGAAGCATGAACAAATCGAGCGAACATCACCCTGTACGCCTGCGCCGCTCGGTGCTTTGCGTGCCGGCCGACAATGCCCGCGCGCTTGCCAAGGTCGCGGAACTCGCGACGGATGCCGCGATCTTCGATCTCGAGGATGCGGTAGCGCCCGAGCGCAAGGTGGAAGCGCGTGCGGCGCTGGTGCAGTATCTGACGGCGAGCCGGCCGGATTGCGAGATTGTCATTCGCATCAATGCGATCGGCTCCGACTATGGTCAGGGCGATCTTGCTGCGGCGCTTGCGGCCAATCCCGACGCCATCCTGTTGCCGAAGGTCGAAAGCCCGGCGGATATCCAGGCGGCGGCCGACTGGCTCGACGAGAACGATGCGCCGGAGACGCTGCGCCTCTGGGCAATGATCGAGACGCCACGCGGGGTGATCAACGCGCCGGCAATCGCCGAGGCCGGCCGTACCTTCAGTGGCAGGCTCGATTGTTTCGTCGTCGGCCTCAACGACCTGCGCAAGGAGACCGGCGTTCCGGATCGTCCGGGCCGGCCCTATCTCATCCCCTGGCTGATGCAGATCCTGCTTGCCGCGCGCGGCGGCGGGCTCGATGTCATCGACGCCGTGTTCAACGATTTCCGCGATGGTGCCGGTTTCGACGAGGAATGCCGGCAGGGCCGCGACATGGGCTATGACGGCAAAATGCTGATCCATCCAGCGCAGATTGGCCCGGCGAACGAGCGCTTCGGCGTCGATCAGATCGCCGTCGACGAGGCGCGCGCGATCATCGCCGCCTTTGCGCTGCCCGAAAACGTCGGCAAGGGCGTCATCAACCTCAGCGGGCGGATGGTCGAGCGGCTGCACCTCGACCAGGCCGTCACGCTTGCCGCCAAGGCGGACCTCATCGAAAAACGAAAGACAAGATCTTGAAACTCTTCCGCTTCCTGACCGGCCCTGACGACGCTTCCTTCTGCCACAAGGTGACGGCGGCGCTAAACCAGGGCTGGAGCCTGCATGGCTCGCCCACCTATGCTTTCAATGCCGACACGCAGCACATGCAGTGCGGCCAGGCGGTGGTGAAGGAGGTCGAAGGCAAGGAATACACCCCGGATATCAAGCTGTCGGAGCAGTAGTCGAGGCTGTTTGCCGTCGCGCAGGTTTGCCCCTCTCCTCGGGTTTAGCCCGAGGACTAACCCTCTCCCTGCAGGCGGGGCGAGGGGACGCGGTTGATGCTCACAATCGGCGTGTGAGGCCTGCTTTCTGGAATCGGTCGTGCTCCGATTGGGATGCAAACGGTATCGCGAGTTTCCTTCGCCCCGCCTGCGGGGAGAAGGTGCTGGCAGGCGGATGAGAGGCTTCCTCACCGCGCGGATGATAGGCAAATGAAGTGTCAGCCGCCGACGTGCTCGACGCTGGCCTCGATCCGTTCCATGTCGTCGTCGGAGAGGCCGAAATGGTGGCCGATCTCGTGGATCAGCACGTGGGTGATGATGTCGCCCAGCGTCTCCTCGTTCTCCGCCCAATAGTCGATGATCGGGCGGCGGTAGAGGGTGATGCGGTTCGGAAACTGGCCGGTTTCCATGGTGAAGCGTTCGCTGATGCCGCGGCCTTCGAAGAGGCCGAGCAGGTCGAAAGGCGTTTCCAGCGCCATGTCCTCGAAAACGTCGTCGCTCGGGAAGTCGGCAACTTCGATGATAAGGTCGGTCGTCAGCTGGCGGAATTCCTGCGGCAGGTGGCCATAGGCCTCCAGCGCAAGCTGCTCGAAAGTGGTAAGCGTCGGTGCGTGGCGTTCCCGCCAATCATCGGTCTGGTCAATGCGGGCCATAGGCACTCCTTGTTGCCCCCCATATAGCGATTTTGCCTTTGTTTTTCGAGTGTTGAATTCCTTGACCACAGGGACAGGAATAAATTCTTAGAATTGGCTGTTGACTCATTTAGGAAGCTCTGGAATCTAATAGAACATAACATGAACATTCTGATGGGAGTTGACCGTCATGGCCGACACAGCCGTGCAGCGGGAGACGGTACTTTCGCTCCGAGAAACCATAGCCAGGATCGAAAACCGTCGGCTTCCGGGCGTCGTGCGCGCCGCCAAGGCGGCCGATCCCGGCGGCTTCCGTCAACGGGAAGAAGACGAGCCTGGCCGCAAGGCGCTGGCGCTCGGCGTTCCCGATCTGGACGACCTTCTCGAAGGCGGCCTGCCGCTCGAAGGCATGACGGAAATCCGCAATGCCGAGACGCGCGATGCCGGTGCAGCCGCCGGTTTTGCCGCAGCACTCAGCGTGCTCTGTCAACGGGCGCGGCTTGAAAAGGGCGAGCCGGCCGCCCCCGTTCTCTGGATCAGCCAGTCGATGGCTTCCACCGAGGCGGGCATGCCCTATGGGTTGGGTCTGAAGGCCTTTGGTCTCGATGTCCGCGGCCTCGTCTTCAGCCTGCCACGCACGATAAAGGATGCGCTCTGGATCGCCGAGACCGCGCTTTCCGTGCCGAGCTTCTGTGCCGTCATCCTTGAAATTCGCGGCAACCCGGCTGCCCTGGCACTCAGCGAGAGCCGACGCCTGCATGTGCGCTCGCGCGCTGGCCACGTCCCCCTTCTGCTTCTGCGCCAATCCGGACACGAGGAGGCGAGCAGCGCCTTCTTCCGCTTCCTCGTCGAGCCGGCGCCGGCGCGCGAGCGACCGCTACCGGATGGATCGATGCTTCGCGGCAGCATCGGCCATCCCGTCTTTCACGTCATTGCCGAGAAGAGCAGGGCTCCTGCGCCGCTCGGCTTCTTCCTGGAGTGGAACCCCCATGACCGCCGCCTTTACCCCGTCGAGCCCCTACCAGCCGCTGCTGCGGCAGATCCAGAACCAGCGCATTCTGTCGCTCGCCTTTCCGCATCTTCCGGCCGATCGGGTCGCGCGCAAGCGCTGGGGGAACTCGTGGCTTTCCCGCGGGCGTCCTGAGCATCCGCCCGTCGTCTTCGCCGACAAGGTGAAGAGCGCAATGCGTCTCGTTGCGCTCGATGGTTTCGCTGAAAGGCGTGGGTTTCATATCGGCCAGGGTGTCGCCGAGGCGCGGGCCATGTGTCCCGAGATCGACGTGCTGCCGGCCGATCCCGCCGCCGACCGGGCGCTGCTTGCAGGGCTGGCGGACTGGTGTTGCCGCTACACGCCGCTCGTCGCGCTCGATGGCGACAGCGGCCTCTTTCTCGACATCACCGGCTGCGCCCATCTTCTCGGCGGGGAAAAAGCGCTGCTCGACGATCTGCTCGCTCGCCTCTTTCATCTGGGGGTCGAGGCCCGGGCGGCGATGTCTTCGTCCGCCGGGCTCTCCTGGGCGGTGGCGCGTTTCGGCTCCGACGCTATCCTTGCCGATGACGAGGCGGTGCGAGCGCTGGCACCCTTGCCGATGGCGGCGCTGCGGCTGCCGCAGGAAACGATCGAAACACTCGGCCGGGTCGGGCTCAAGCAGATCGGCGACCTGATCGAGGCACCGCGCGCACCGCTCGCCCGCCGGTTCGGCGCAACCCTGCTTCTGCGTCTCGACCAGGCGCTCGGGCGCGAGGACGAGCCGCTGTCGCCACGGTTGCCCGTCGCTGCCCTTTCGGCAGAGCGGCGGCTCGGCGAGCCGGTCCAGGGTGAAGACGATATTTTGGGCCTGACGGAAGAACTGGCGTTGCGGCTGAAACCGGAACTGGAGAAGCGCGGCGAGGGCGGGCGCCTGTTCGAACTGCTGCTTTTCCGCGTCGACGGTGCGGTCTTTCGCATCGCCGCCGGCACGTCCTCGCCGCTCAACGAGCCGCGTCGCGTCGCCGGTCTCTTCCGCGAACGCCTGCAGGCGGTGCACGAAGATCTCGATGCCGGCTTCGGCTTCGAAATCCTCAGGCTTTCGGTGCCGAAGAGCGAAAAATACGAGGTGATGCAGGAGGATTTCTCCGGCACGCCGGATCGCGAGCGTCCGCTTGCCGCCTTTGCCGACCGGGTCATGGCGCGCTTCGGCGCAGAAAGCCTCATGGTGCCGGCTCTCTCGGAAAGCCATGTGCCGGAGCGGGCGGCAAGCTTCCGGCCGCTCACGGATCTGGCGCTGATCGGCAAGGCAGAGGAACCGGGTAACAACATCCCGGCGCCCCTGCTTGCTGCCGCCGCCCGGCCGCAGCGGCTCTTTCCAAGTCCCGAGCCGGTGGAGGCGGTGGCCGAAGTGCCGGAGGGGCCGCCGAGAAGCTTTCGCTGGCGGCGCACATTGCACCGTATCGCGCGCGCTGAGGGGCCGGAGCGGATCGCCGGCGAATGGTGGCTTGATGGCGAGCCGGCGCTGGAGCGTGATTATTTCCGGGTGGAGGACGATAGCGGCCGGCGGTTCTGGCTGTTTCGCGAGGGGCATTATGGCGCGAGCGCCCCGCCGCGCTGGTTCATGCATGGCGTCTTCGCATGAGCGACGCTACCCCCTATTTCGAGATCGGTGCCTGGTCGAATTTCTCCTTCCTCGAAGGCGCTTCCCATCCGGGTGAGATGGTCGTTGCGGCGAGCCGCCTCGGTATTGGCGGCCTCGGCATTGCCGATCGCAACACGGTCGCCGGCGTGGTGCGCGCCCATGCGCAGGCCAAGGTGGAAAAATCAGCCTTCCAGCCGGGGGCGCGGCTCACCTTTGCCGAAGACCTGCCCGACGTGCTCGCCTATCCCCTAAACCGCCGCGGCTGGGGCAATCTCTGCCGGATGCTGAGCGCCGGAAACCTGCGCGCCAAGAAGGGCACCTGCTCGCTCTACGAGACCGATCTCATCGAATGGGGCGAGGATTTGCTTCTCGCGGTGCTGCCGGGTCCTGTCATCGGCGCGCCGGAGGCAACCCTGCTTGCCGATTTTCTCAAGCGACTGAAACCGCATTTCGCCGATCGGCTCTATCTGGCGCTGGTGCCGCGTTACGATGGCTTCGATCAGTTCGCCTTTGCCGGGCTTGCAACCATTGCCCGCCATGCGTCGGTCAGGCTCGTCGCCACCAACAGTCCGCTGTTTCATGCCGCCGGCCGCCGGCCGCTTGCCGATGTCGTCACCGCCATCCGCGAGCATGTGACGATGGCGACCGCAGGCTATCGGCTCCATGCCAATGCCGAGCGGCATCTGAAGACGCCCGCCGAAATGATCCGCATCTTCCGCGACTATCCGGAAGCGATCGCCAATACCGGGCATTTCTTCGAGAGGCTGAAGTTCTCGCTGTCGGATCTCGAATATCAATATCCGGATGAGAGCATTCCGGGCGAGACGCCGACGCAGACGCTGCGGCGGCTGACGATGGAGGGCGCGCGCGAGCGTTATCCCGAAGGAATTTCCGAACAGGTTTCCAGGCAGATCGAATACGAACTCGGCCTGATCGCAGAGAAACGCTACGAGCCCTACTTCCTGACAGTGCGCAACATCATGCAGTTCGCGCGCGGCGCCGACATCCTGTGCCAGGGCCGCGGGTCGGCGGCGAATTCCACCGTCTGCTATTGCCTTGGCATCACCGAGGTAAATCCACTTAAGACCACCCTGCTCTTCGATCGCTTCCTTTCGACCGAACGGGACGAGCCGCCGGATATCGACGTCGATTTCGAGCATGAGAAGCGGGAAGAGGTGATCCAGCACATCTACCGCACCTACGGCAAGGAGCATGCGGGACTGACGGCCGCCGTCATCAGCTACCGGGCGCGCTCGGCCGGCCGAGAGACCGCCAAGGCCTTCGGGTTCTCAGAAGACGTGCAATCGGCGCTTGCCGGTTCCGTCTGGGGCTGGTCGGTCGCCGATCTCTCGGAGCGCGAGGCGCAGGCGGCCGGGCTCGATACGAAGGATCCGACGACGGTGAAGGTGCTCGATTACGCCACCGAGCTGATGAGTTTCCCGCGCCATCTTTCCCAGCATGTCGGCGGCTTCGTGATGACCCGCGACCGGCTCGACGAGGTGGTGCCGATCATGAACACGGCGATGCCCGACCGCTACATGATCGAGTGGGACAAGGACGACCTCGACACGCTGAAGATCCTGAAGATCGATGTACTGGCGCTCGGCATGCTGACCTGCATCGCCCGTGCCTTCAAGCTTCTCGACTGGCATTACAACGAGCAGAAAACGCTGCATCAGCTCTTCAAGGATGACCAGAAGGACGTCTACGACATGATCTGTCGCGCCGATACGATCGGCGTCTTCCAGATCGAGAGCCGGGCGCAGATGAGCATGCTGCCAAGGCTGAAGCCGCGCATCTTCTACGATCTCGTCATCGAGGTGGCGATCGTCCGGCCCGGACCGATCCAGGGAAACATGGTGCATCCCTATCTGAAGCGGCGGGAGCAGCGGGATCGCAATATCCCTATCGAATACCCGAGCAAGGAACTGGAACTCGTTCTGGAGCGCACCCTCGGCGTGCCCTTGTTCCAGGAGCAGGCGATGCAGATCGCCATTACCGCCGCGGGTTTCTCGCCGAGTGAGGCCGACCGGCTGCGGCGCGCCATGGCGACCTTCAAGCGCACCGGCACGATCCATACCTTCCACGAGAAGATGATCGAGGGCATGGTCAAGAACGGCTATGAACGGGACTTTGCCGAGCGCTGCTTCAAGCAGATCGAAGGCTTCGGCGAGTATGGCTTTCCCGAGAGCCATGCCGCGTCCTTCGCGCTGCTCGTCTATGTCTCCTCCTGGCTCAAGACCTATTATCCGGATGTCTTCTGCGCGGCGCTCCTGAATTCGCAGCCGATGGGCTTTTATGCGCCCGGGCAATTGGTGCGCGATGCGCGCGAGCATGGGGTCCGGGTGCTGCCTGTCGATATCAACCACTCGGTCTGGGATGCCGATCTCGAAGACGGGGGTCTGGATCGCAACGCCATCGAGCCGCGCCACCGCGAGATGGAGGACGTCATCAGGACGACGAAGGCGATGCGCCTCGGCTTCAATTCGATCAAGGGGCTGAACCAAAGGGAACTCGAAGATAAGCTCGTCGCCAACCGGGGCGCAGGTTACGGGTCGGTTCGTGATCTCTGGCTGCGCTCCGGCCTCTCCCGTTCCGCGCTCGAAAGGCTTGCGGATGCGGATGCCTTCCGCTCGATCGGGTTCGATCGGCGCAAGGCGCTCTGGGCGGTGAAGGCGCTCGATGAAAAGAGTGCTGCCGAACGGTTGCCGCTCTTCGAGGGCGCGGCGAAGGAGGAGTTGCGGCCGGAGCCCGCGATGATCCTGCCGGAGATGCTGGCAGGTGAGCAGGTGATCAACGACTATCGTTATCTCTCCTTCTCGCTGAAGGCGCATCCGGTCTCCTTCCTCCGAGACACGCTTGCCGCGCAGGGGATCGTCCAGAGCCGCATGCTTGCGACCGCTCCGGTCGGGCGGCGGGTGACCGTTGCCGGGCTGGTGCTCGTCCGCCAGCGTCCGGGTTCGGCCAAGGGCGTCATCTTCATGACGATCGAGGACGAGACCGGTGTTGCCAATGCGATCGTGTGGCCGAAGGTGTTTGCGACCTATCGGCCGGTGGTCATGGGTGCGCGTCTCGTGAAGATCCGCGGCTGGCTGCAGCGCGAAAGCAGCGTCATCCATGTGGTCGCCGAGCACATCGAGGATATCACGCCGATGCTCGGGTTGTTGCGCAAGGAAGCGCGGCGGTTCGGCGCAAGCGAGCGTGCCGATGAGGCATTGAGACCGACCGGCGACGCGCGCATGAAGCGGGCGCAAGGCGACCAGCGCCTACCGATCCCCCGCCATTCCGGCAGCAGTTCCAGCAACCCGGATCGAGCGACAGCCGAGGTGGCCGACGTGATGCCGAAGGGGCGCAATTTCCATTGAAAGCCCGACCCGGCTTTGCCGCCTCTCAATTGTGTGGAGCGGTTTGGGGAAGGGACTGCCAGATACGTCGGAGGGATTCCATGGAATGCTTCCGGCGCAGGTCATGGGCAGGGTTTCCCGACATCGCGACCGGTGTGTAAAAATGTCGCAGGCTGCGCGCCTCATGACCCATTCAGGGTTTGCAAGGCCCGTCGCTCAGGGATCTCTAAAATTCTGAAAAGGCGAAGTTTTTTGTCAAGTTTAGAGTCGTTCTAATCCACCCGCAACTTCCGCTCGCGGAGTTTTTAGTTGACACTAAATGTCCTGTTTTGCTTTATGCGCTGATACAGGGCGTTGCGTACGACAGGCGAGACGACATGCTGGTTTGCAGCTGCAATTTCATCACGGAAAAAGAGATCGAGGACACGATCATTGGTCTCCTCGATGAGGACTGTTGGCAGCTGATCGTGCCGGCGAAAGTCTACCACGCGATGGAAAAACGCGGCCGTTGCTGCGGCTGTTTCCCCAATGTCGTCGACATCATCATCCGCACCACCGAGCAATATCACGCGCACCGCGACTCGACGGACGCAGAGATATTTGATTTCATGACCCGCCTCAGACAATTCCACGACGACAACCGGAGGGCGGATCTTGAAAGGCGACAAAAAAGTCATCGAGCAGCTTAACGAAGCGCTCTATCTCGAACTCGGTGCCGTCAACCAGTATTGGCTGCACTACCGCCTCCTCGAAGACTGGGGCTATACGCTTCTCGCCAAGAAGGAGCGGGCCGAATCCATCGAGGAGATGCAACATGCCGACAAGCTCGTCGCGCGCATCATCTTCCTTGAAGGCCATCCCAACCTGCAGACGGTCGCGCCGCTGCGCATCGGCCAGAACGTCAAGGAAGTGCTGAAGGCAGATCTCGCCGGCGAATACGACGCCCGCACCGCCTACAAGAAATCCCGCGACATCTGTCATGCCGCCGGAGACTACGTCTCCATGAAGCTCTTCGAAGAGCTGCTCGCCGACGAGGAAGGCCATATCGACTTCCTCGAAACCCAGCTCGAGCTGCTCGACAAGATCGGCGAAGAGAAATACGGCCAGCTCAATGCCGCTCCGGCCAACGAGGCCGAAGCCGACTGAGCCTGGTAAAAGCTTGCAAACATAAAGGCCGGCGATATCGCCGGCCTTTGTCGTTTCAGGAACGGGCAGGTCCGGTTCACGGCGCCAGATGCGCGAAAGCCGCAACCACTTCCTCGTAGACCTTGCGCTTGAACGGCACGATCAGCTCCGGCAGGTCGCGCATCGGCTTCCATTCCCAGGCGTCGAACTCCGGCTCATGTCCGCCCGGCGGCGGGTTGATGGCGATCTCGTTTTCCTCGCCTTCAAAGCGGAAGGCATACCAGCGCTGCGTCTGGCCGCGATACTTGCCCTTGAGGCCGATACCGATCAGATGTTCGGGCAGGTCGTAGTTGATCCAGCCGGGCGCTTCGGCCAGCAGCGAGACGGTGCTCATGCCGGTCTCTTCGTAAAGCTCGCGATAGGCGGCCTTCAGCGGATCCTCTCCCTTGTCAATGCCGCCCTGCGGCATCTGCCATTGCTGCGGCGAGCCGTCATATTCGGAATTGCCGACGGCGATACGATGACCGGCCCAGACGAGGCCCGCCCGGTTCAGCACCATCACCCCGACACAGGGGCGATAGGGAAGGTCATCCGCCTTCAGTTTCTTGTCCTTGCTCATCGGCTGCCTCTTCTGTGCAAACGTTCATTGGTCCCGTGGGGACGGCTTTAAGCTAGTTCTGTTGCGGATCCTTGACGAGCGCGGAAACGCCGACGATCTCGATGCCGCGCCCCTGCGCTTCACCGATCCAGGAGGCGATCGCGCCGACGCTCTCGTCGAAGGCAGAAGCGACGCCAATGGCGGTACCGTTGCGGCGCGCGATGCGTTCGAGTTCATCAAGCTTCTTCAGGATCGCGTTGCGGCTGAGTTCGCTGTCGAGCGTCAGGTCGGCAAAGCCGTGCGGCACGTCGAAGGCGCCGGCAAGCTTGCCGGACAGGGACTGCGCCGAGGTGCCATCGTCGAGGAACAGCAGGCCGCGCTTGCCGAGATCGCGCATGACTGGCTCCAGCGCATCGGCATCGGACAGGAAGCGGCCGCCAAGATAATTCATGACGCCGGTATAATTGGTGATCTCGGCGAGGTTGCGGTGCAGTTCCGCGAGGTTCTTCTTTTCGCCGAGGCCGACGCGCAGCGCATTGGGGCCCGGATCGTTGGCCGGATAGTCGAACGGCTCCATCGGAAGCTGCAACAGGATCTCGTGGCCGCTGCGGCGCGCTTCCTGCATCCAGCGCTGCAGGCTGTTTCCAGCCGTGGCAAAGCCGAGCGTCACCTCGCCCGGCAGGTCGCGGATCGCCTTCTGGGTTCCCGTCTGGCTGAGGCCGAGCCCGCCGACGACAAGTGCGATGCGTGTGCCGCGCGCGCCCGACCATGGGCGCGCATATTGATCGAGCGGCCGCAGCCCGTCGGGACCGATGATCGGCAGGCGTCCGGCGGGGCTTTCTTCCAGCAGGTCGTCATTGGGCATCGCCGCCATGCGCGGATCCTGGCCGCGGATCGGACCGACATTGATGAGGGCCGGTCCCTTGCCGTCGCGGCTGCGCGGCGAAAACGTGGTGACGGTGGAGCCGTCGTCGGTGAGCGTGCGCTCTACATCGGCGCCGGAATAGGCCGTTCCCGGTGCCATCGTTCCGGAGCCGACGCCCGTCTGGCCGCTGGCCGGGTTGGATGCCTTGTCGCCTGGGCTCTTCGCTTTCTCGGCCGTTACGACCGGCGATGCGGAATCACGCCGCAAACCGTCCGGCGAAAGCGTGTTCCAGGCGGAAATGCCAATCACCGCGGCGATGCAAAGGCCGGCAAGAGAAAACCCGAGCGCTCGCTGGGGATTGCGCTTCGACACTGGCTTGGCCCGCCGGTTCTGGCCGAGCGGAGCATTGAGATCAGTTCCCAAACGAAGCCTCGGTCGAGCTGTGGGATGTTGCCGCTAGAGCGAGGCCGGCGCCAGGACGCGTGCCGATCCTCTCCCGTCGCACGCCGTATGCCTTCGAAAGAATCAGTGGCCGCGGCAGCGCTTGCTAACCCTATAATTTAGTGGCGAAGGCTTGACCAGTGCATCGGCCGGCCCAGTCATGGGGCCAAATGCGAAGCGCCGCATGTTCGGGTGAACATGCGGCGCTTCGTTTCGTGTCTGTGAGGCTTACTTCTTCAGCTGAGCCTGCTCGGGGCTCGCCGGGAAGGACGGGTCCGTCTTCTTGCCGCGCAGAAGGTCGAGCGCGTAGTTCAGCTGCAGGTCGTCCTTGGCTTCCGGCGGCACATAGGCGACCGAGCCGGAGCCTTCGTCGGTCTCGCTCTGGCCCTGGATGTGGCCGCGCAGATCGGACTCGCCCTGAGCCTCGACCTTGCCGAGCAGTTCCGGCGGCAGAGGCTGTTCGACCTTGATGTCGGGCGTAATGCCCGTACCCTGGATCGATTTGCCCGACGGCGTGTAGTAGAGCGCCGTCGTCAGACGCAGCGCACCGGCTTCGCCGAGGGGGATGATCGTCTGGACCGAACCCTTGCCGAAGGAGCGCGTGCCGAGCACGGTCGCGCGCTTCAGGTCCTGCAGGGCGCCGGCGACGATTTCCGAAGCGGAGGCCGAGCCGCCGTTGACCAGCACGACTACCGGCTTACCATCGGTCAGATCGCCCGGCGTGGCGTTGAAGCGACGGGTCTCGTCCGGGTTGCGGCCGCGGGTCGAAACGACTTCGCCACGTTCCAGGAAGGCGTCGGAGACGTTGATCGCCTGGTCGAGCAGACCGCCCGGGTTGAGGCGCAGGTCGAGCACGTAGCCCTTCAGCTTGTCGGCCGGCACTTCCGCCTTGATCTTCTCGATGCCCTTCTTCAGGTCGTCATAGGTCTTTTCGGTGAAGGATATGACGCGCAGGTAGCCGACGTCGCCTTCGGTGCGGAACTTGACCGCACGAACGGCGATGACGTCGCGGACGATCGTCAGTTCGATCGGCTTGTCCGCGCCCTTGCGCAGGATCGTCAGCTTGATCGGGGTGCCGATGGCGCCGCGCATCTTTTCGACGGCGTCTTCGAGCTTCAGCCCGCGAACATCCGCACCGTCGATCTTGGAAATGAAGTCGCCGGCAAGCACGCCGGCGCGGGCCGCAGGTGTGTCGTCGATCGGGCTCGTGACCTTGACGAGGTCGTCTTCCATCGTCACTTCGATGCCGAGGCCGCCGAATTCACCGCGCGTCTGGGTGCGCATGTCCTCGGCATCGGTCGAGTTCATGTAGCTCGAATGCGGGTCGAGCGAGGAAAGCATGCCGTTGATCGCGTTCTCGATCAGCTTGTCGTCCTGCGGCGGCGTCACGTATTGCGCCCGCACGCGTTCGAACACGTCGCCGAAGATTGCCAGTTCGCGATAGGTCGAGGTGTTGGCAGCGACGGCCGGAACGACAGCCGAATAAACCACGCCCATCGCGGTCGCGCCCATCAGCGCCCCGACCAGAACAAGTGAAGCCCTACGTATCATTTCGCGCCTTTCCAACCTCTGCTGCGGTCCACCATGGTCGGGAATCAACCGGTTTTCCGTCTTTTCGGAATTCAATGTAAAGCGTCGGCCGGTCCGTTTCCAGCGCCAAGGCCGCAGCGCTCGCCACTCTTTTTGCGCCCATCGTCGCCAGCGGTTCTCCGGCTACGACGAACTGCCCAGTCTGAACGCTCACCTTCTCCATCCCCGAAAGCACGACGTGGTAGCCGTCGCCCGGGTTGAGAATGATCATCTGCCCATAACTGCGGAAATTGCCTGCATAGACGATCCAGCCATCTGACGGCGCAGTCACCAGCGCGCCGGGATTGGTTTCCAACATGATCCCTTGCAGGGAATGCCCCGTGCCGTCTGCATCGCCGAATTTGCGCAACAGCGATCCCGCGGCCGGATAGGCAAGCTTGTTCCTCAGCTCCGAAAACACATATGCGGGCGCAATGCGGTTTTTGTCAGGCACCGCATTGCGGGCGAGTTCCCGCGCCGCCTCGCGCTCTGCCTCGCTCATACGACGGCGTTCTTCCTCCTGCGCGCGCGCCGCTTCGGCAGCCTCGCGAACGGAGGAGATCTGGTCCTCGAGCGAGCCGATCAGGCCCTGGAGATTGGTCGCCTGCGAGGCCAGTTCCTGCGCCTTGCGCTGCTCGGCCGCAAGTTCGCTGGCGCTCGTCTGGCGCAGCTTTTCTTTTTCGGCAACCAGCATCGACATGCGGCGCTCTTCCTCGACATTGGCGGTCATTGCCGCAGTCAGGTCCTCGCGCTGCCGGTCGATGCCGGTGCGGATGTCGGCGAGCGCCTTGAGGTCGGCCACCAGGTTTTCGGTTTCCTTGCGCAGGCCGGGCACGACGGCGCCAAGCAGAATGGCGCTGCGCACGGAGCCGAGCGCATCCTCAGGCGTCACCAGGATCGCCGGCGGCGGGTTGCGCCCCATCCGCTGCAGGGCGGCGAGCACCTCGGCAAGCACGCCCCGGCGTGAGCGCAGCGAGCGACGGACCGTGTCTTCCTTGGTTCTAAGGTCGCTCAGCTTCTTCTCGCCATCGACGATCTGCTGTTCGAGATCCTGGCGTTTCTTTGCGGACTCGACGATTGCGGCGCGCAGCGTCTCGTTGGTCTTGTCGATTTCGGCAATGGTTTCCGTCAGCGCATTGGCGCGCTCCTGGGAAAGCGTGATCGTCTTGGAGAGCGCATCCAGTTCGCTGCGCGTACTGTTGCGGCGAAGCGTGAGGTCGGCGGCGGGGTCGGGCGGGCCCTGCTCCTGACCGGTCGCGGCGGCGGGCGGCGTGGCCTCCTGGGCGCTCGCCGGCAGGCCGATCGCAAGCGCAAGCGCAAAGGCCGCCGCAGTACGGGCAAGCCGTCCTGCGTCGTCTCTTCCCATGCCGAAAACGCTGGTCCTGCCTCGGGGCGTCATCCGTTGCGTGCGTCCATCCGAAAATATGAGGAAAAAACCTAATCTGATTTGGCGCGCACGACCAAGCATATTCTCGTTATCGCCGCGTGTACCGGGAGAGGTTGCCCGAAAAGCTGCCCCGCCGCTTCAGACCCGATGATAGGGGTGGCCGGAGAGAATGGTGACGGCCCGATAGAGCTGTTCGGCGATCAGGATGCGCACGAGCTGGTGCGGCCAGGTCATCTTTCCAAGGTTCAGCACCGCATCGGCGCGGGCATGAAGGCTCGGATCGAGACCATCGGCGCCACCGATCGCGATCATCAGGTCACGCTTGCCGCTGTCGCGGAACGTGCCGAGAAGCGATGAGAAGCCTTCCGAATCCAGCGCCTTGCCGCGTTCGTCCAAGAGCACGAGCAGACTGCCTTCGGCCAGTGCCTTTTCGAGCTGTGCGGCTTCCTCGCGCTTGCGCGTCTCGGCGTTCGAAGCACGGCTTTCGTTGACTTCGACGACGCGGGAAAGCTCAAGCCCGATCGCCGGACCGGCCTTGGAGAAGCGATCGAGATAACGGGCCGCAAGATCCTTTTCCGGCCCCGCCTTGAGGCGGCCGACTGCGAAAAGTCCGATACGCATGACCTTGTCCGTCCTCGCTTGCGCTGCAACGCGCACTGCATAGTTCCTGAAATCGGGTCGATTCAAGGAGAATCTTATACCGCGTTCCTGGAGCCTTACAGCGTCGGTGCGCGCCTTGTCCGGTTGACGGGCCTGCAGGTTACGATCAGTCGCAACAAATATCCGGCTGACAACGCCGCACAAGGCGGCGCCAGCCCTTCACATTCATGCATGACCGCAACTCGGCTCGTCCGGCATTCAGCTGCGCGGCGACCCGGTCGGTCTCAATGCAAGGTGCCGTCCTCGATCTCGGGAGCCGCCCACATCTTCTCGATGTTGTAGAACTCCCGGATTTCCGGTCGGAAGATGTGAACGATCACATCACCGGTGTCGATCAGCACCCAGTCACCGCCTTCCAGACCTTCGACACGGGCATTGCCAAAGCCCCCGTCTTTCAGGTCGGTCGTCAGGTGATCTGCAATGGCCATCACATGCCTGTTCGATCGCCCGGAGACAACGACCATGAAGTCTCCCAGCGCCGACTTTCCGGCAATGTTGATGCTGACGATGTCTTCTGCCTTCGAGTCCTCTAGGCTCTCGAGGACCAGTTGAAGCGCACGGACAGCGGCTTCGTCGCTAGATCCCGTGCTGCGCGGGAATGCGGTAACCGCATATCCCTTGGCGTGTGCTGTTGTCAGGGTCTTTCCTTTCCACATGAACAGAACAGGCACTTCCGATTCGAACAAAGATCGAACCGTCCATGAATGTAGGCATCAAACCGTAGCTGTTTCAAGACAGCAGAACTGAATCCCAGGAAATCATACTCCACCGGCGGCGCGAAGCGCCGTCGAACTCATCGATGAGCGCGGTCCATGGATGAAGGTCCAGGCAGGCGCGCGGTGGAAGGGGAGGCGCCGCGCGTCGTCCTCGTCGATGCGAGCATAGTCGAAGGTTTTCGCCATGCGCGAGGAGAGATAGGCGAGCGTCGAGCCCGGCCGATCGATGACGGCGATCGGAAAAGTGCGGGCGATCTTCTGCCAGTTCTGCCAGCGATGGAAGCTCTTCAGGTTGTCGGCGCCCATGATCCAGACAAAGCGAATATCGCGGTTTCGCGCCTGCACGATTTCGAGCGTGCGGGCGGTATAGCTCTGCCCCAACGCCTTTTCGAAGGCCGTCACCTTGATGCGCGGGTTGTGTGCGATCGTTTCGCTCATGGCGATGCGGTCGGCAAGCGGCGCCAGATTGTTGTGGTCCTTCAGCGGATTGCCGGGGGTCACCATCCACCAGAGCTGGTCGAGCCCGAGCCGTTGGATCGCCGTGTCGGCAACGAGCACATGGCCCTCATGCGGCGGGTTGAAGGATCCGCCGAAGAGGCCCACCACCATGCCGGCTTCGACATGGGGCATGCGCAGGTAGCGGGCGTTCACCCTGCCTGCCGTCACCTCAGGGCCTGACCTGTCCAGCACCACGCACCCGATACTTGAAAGAGGTCAGCTGTTCGACGCCGACCGGTCCGCGCGCATGCATCTTGCCCGTGGCGATGCCGATTTCACCGCCCATGCCGAATTCGCCGCCATCGGCAAACTGGGTCGAGGCGTTATGCAGCAAGATCGCGGAATCGATCTCCGAGAAGAAACGCTCGACGACCTCGGGATCCTCAGCGATGACGGCCTCCGTGTGGGCCGACGACCAGGTCCCGATGTGCTCGATCGCACCGGCGATCCCGTCGACCAGCTTCACCGAGATGATGGCGTCGAGATATTCCGTTGCCCAATCCTCGTCGGTCGCTTCCTTCAGGCCGTCGACCGCGCCTGAGAGCTCGTCGGAGACGCGTACTTCGCAGCCCGCTGACAGCAGGGCGTTCAGCAACGGCTTGACCAGTCGGTCGGCGTCGTTGCGGTCGATCAGCAGTGTTTCGGCAGCACCACAGATACCGGTGCGGCGCATCTTGGCGTTGACGACGATCTTTTCCGCCATGGCGAGATCGGCAGAGGCATCGACATAGATGTGGCAGAGGCCTTCGAGGTGGGCAAAGACCGGCACGCGCGCTTCGTTCTGCACCCGGGCAACGAGGCTCTTGCCCCCGCGCGGTACAATCACATCAATCGTGCCGCCAAGACCCGAGAGCATGGCGCCGACGGCCGCGCGGTCAGAGACCGGCACCATCTGGATCGCATGTTCCGGCAGCCCGGCGGCTTTGAGGCCTTCGACGAGGCAGGCATGGATCGCGCCGGAGGAATGGAAGCTGTCGGAGCCGCCGCGCAGGATAACGGCATTACCAGCCTTGAGGCACAGCGCGCCGGCGTCAGCCGTCACGTTCGGCCGGCTTTCATAGATGACGCCGATGACGCCGAGCGGCGTGCGGACGCGCTCGATATGCAGGCCGTTCGGGCGATCCCATTCGGCAATGATGTCACCGACCGGATCCTTGAACTCGGCAATCGCGCGAATGCCGTTTGCCATGTCGCGGATGCGGCCTTCGCTCAGCGTCAGGCGGTCGATGAAAGAGGCGGCGACGCCGCCTTCGCGGGCGTTTTCAAGGTCGATCGCATTGGCCGAGAGGATCTCGTCCGTGCGGGCGACGATCGCATCGGCCATGGCGATCAGGGCGGCGTGCTTGCGTTCGGCGCTGGCGATGGCAAGCGGTCGGCTGGCGGTCTTGGCGTTGCGGCCGATCTCCAGCATGACGGTCTCGACGTCGCCCTTGTTTTTCACCTCGTCAAGCATGGACTTCATCCTTCCGGCTGCCCTCGGCCTCAGCGCGTTTTCCGGTCATCACCATATCGTCGCGGTGCACCATGGCGGCGCGGCCGGCATAGCCGAGGATCGCGGCGATCTCGGCCGATTTCTTGCCGGCGATCTGGCGGGCTTCGTCGGCATCGTAGCCGGCAAGACCACGGGCGATCTCCCGGCCGGAGGTGCCGAGAATGGCGATGGTGTCACCGCGGCTGAAGCTGCCCGTCACGTCACGGACGCCGGCCGGCAGCAGGCTCTTGCCCGAGCGCAGCGCCTCTTCGGCACCGGCATCGACGGCAAGCGTTCCGGCCGGTAGCAATTGCCCGGCAATCCAGGTCTTGCGCGCGGTCACCGGCGAGCCTGATGGTGCGAACCAGGACGAACGGGCACCGTCCTCGATCGCCGCCAGCGGATGGTTCGGCTTGCCTGAGGCGATGATCATGGCGCAGCCGGCGGTCGTGGCGATCTTGCCGGCATCGATCTTGGTGCGCATGCCACCGCGCGAAAGCTCGGATGCCGCACCCCCGGCCATGGCCTCGATCTCAGGGGTGATCTCGGCGATCGTTTCGAGGAAGCGGGCGTTCGGGTCGAGATGCGGCGGGGCCGTGTAGAGCCCATCGATATCGGAGAGCAGCACCAGCAAATCGGCGCCGACCATGGTGGCGACGCGGGCGGCGAGGCGATCGTTGTCGCCATAGCGGATTTCTGTGGTCGCGACCGTATCGTTCTCGTTGATGATCGGCACGGCGCCGAGCTTCAGCAGCTGGTTGATGGTGGCGCGGGCGTTCAAGTAGCGGCGGCGCTCTTCCGTGTCGCCGAGTGTCAGCAGCACCTGTCCGGCGACGATGGCATCGGTCGAAAGGCTCTCCGACCAGGCGCGCGCGAGCGCAATCTGGCCGACGGCGGCGGCCGCCTGGCTCTCTTCGAGCTTCAGGGCACCTGCCGGCAGGTTGAGCACGGTACGGCCGAGCGCGATCGCGCCCGAGGAGACGACGAGCACTTCGACGCCCTTGGCCTTGAGGCCGGCAATGTCGGCGCACATGGCGTCAAGCCAGGCCTTCTTCAGCCCGGTGGCGCGGTCGACCAGCAATGCCGACCCGATCTTGATGACGACCCGGCGATACTTCAAAAGCGGCTTGCGGGTCTTGGTCATCTCAGAGGTTCTCCTCGCCATAGCCTTCACCGGCCTTGGCGGCGACGATGACGCTGCGCAACGCTCGCAGCGCTTCGGTCATGCCCTTGCCGACGGCGGCAGAGAGCAGCAGGGGCTGCTCGCCGCAGGCCTTGGCCAGCGCCTTGGCTTTCACCTTCAGCTCGTCCTCGTCGAGCACGTCGATCTGCGACAGCGCGACGATCTGCGGCTTGTCTTCCAGCCCGCCGCCATAGGCTTCGAGCTCGTGCCTGACCGTCTTATAGGCCTTGGCGACATCTTCCTCCTGGGCGGAGACGAGGTGCAGCAGCACGCGCGTGCGCTCGACATGGCCGAGGAAGCGGTCGCCGATGCCCACACCTTCATGCGCACCTTCGATCAGGCCGGGAATGTCGGCGATAATGAACTCGTTGCCGTCGATGGTGGCGACGCCGAGATTGGGATGCAGCGTCGTGAACGGATAGTTGGCGATCTTCGGGCGAGCGCGCGTGCAGGCGGCAAGGAAGGTCGACTTGCCGGCATTCGGCAGACCGACGAGACCGGCATCGGCGATCAGCTTCAGCCGCAGCCAGAGCGTCTTCTCGTCGCCCTCGAGACCGGGGTTGGCCCAGTTCGGCGCCTGGTTGGTCGCGGACTTGAAGCGGGCGTTGCCGAAGCCGCCATTGCCACCGGCGGCCAGCCGATAGCGCTGGCCCTCGGCGACCATGTCGACGATCAGCGTCTCGTTGTCTTCCTCGAAGATCTGGGTGCCGACCGGGACCTTCAGCGTCACGTCGTCGCCGCCGGCGCCGGTGCGGTTGCGGCCCATGCCGTGCTGGCCGGTCTTGGCCTTGAAGTGCTGTTGGTAACGGAAGTCGATGAGCGTGTTCAGACCGTTGACGGCCTCAACCCAGACGTCTCCGCCACGGCCGCCGTCGCCGCCGTCCGGTCCGCCGAACTCGATGAACTTCTCGCGCCGGAACGAGACGGCGCCTGCGCCACCGTCGCCGGAGCGGATATAGACTTTCGTTTCGTCGAGAAATTTCATTGGGCTGCCATCTGTTCGGTGTAAGTGCGCGGTCTTAGAAAGTGTTACAGCGACCTTTGCAGGTCCTAAAGGATGCGCGGTGCTGTAATTTGCCGCCATCGATATAGGCGGTTTATTCGGAGGTCAAAGAATATCGTGCGGTTCGTTAGCTACAACATCCAATACGGCATCGGCCTCGACGGCCGCTTCGATCCCGAGCGTATCGCCGCCTCGATCGGGGAGGTCGACATCATCGCGCTTCAGGAAGTGACGCGCGGCTTCCACCGCAACGGCCATGTCGATCTCGTCACCCGCTTCGAAAAGCTGTTTCCTGGCCATTTCGCGGCCTTCCACGCGCCTTGCGACATCGACATCGGTTCGGCGATCGAGGATGGACGCGCCGTCAGCCGACGCTTCCAGTTCGGCAACATGATCCTGTCGCGCTGGCCGATCCTTGCAACCCGGCTCATCCCCTTGCCGCGCACCCGCACGATCAGCCCGATGAACCTGCAGCGCGGGGCGACGGAAGCGCTGATCGCAACGCCCGACGGTCCGCTCCGGGTCTATTCCGTGCATCTCGATCATGTGCTGCCGGCCGAGCGTATTGCCCAGATCCGTTATCTCAAGGAGCGGCTGCTCGGTTATCCGCTCGAAGGCGGCGCGATCACCGGGGCGGCCGATTTCGGCATGGCCGAGCCGCCGCATCCGGAGGACTTCGTCGTCATGGGCGATTTCAACATGGAGCCGGAGACGCCGGAATACTGCGCGATGACGGGCTCGCGCGACGCCTTCTACGGCCGTTCGCTGCGGCTTGAGAATCCGGTCGATGCGCTTGCCCATCTCGGCCGCCTGACGCCTGAAAGCTATAGCTGGATCCATCCCGAAAACCCCGAAAAACGCATGCATCTCGACTATTGTTTCTTGAGCGCCGGCCTTGCGTCTCGTCTCACCGATGCCTGGACCGACTATGAGGCCAAGGGTTCCGACCACCTGCCTGTCGGTTTCACGCTCGCATGACAAAAAAGTCCCCGCGAAGCCCGAGCTTCGCGGGGATGTTCTCTAGTGCGGTCGGCGTAGATCGGCGGCGGTCAGCCGCGTCTCGATATGGGCGACCATGGCGTTGCGCGCGAGCGCATAGACCTGGGCGCAGCCGGTGATCTGGAAGCCGATCTTCTCCTGCACCTTCAGCGATCCCGGATTGTCGGCAAAGACGCCGGAATGCAGGGTCGTTTCGGGCATGCGGCGGAAGAAGCGCTCGACCGCCGCATAGGCAGCCTCCGAGGCAAAGCCCTTGCCCCAGTAGAAGCGGTTCAGCCAGTAGCCGACATGCCATTGGCCGTGGCGGAGCTCGATGCCGACGCAGCCGATGTGCACGTCGTCACCGGTGGTGACGGCGAAGGTCCAGTCTGGCGTCAAACCTGAAGTCTGCGCCGTCAGCCAGTCGAGCGCGTCCTGCTGATCGTAGGGCGCGGGAACGCGCGCCAGCATGCGCGCCACTTGGAAATCGCCGAGCGACTGGGCGATCGCCTCGGCGTCGTTTCGCCGATGCGGGCGTAGAACCAGGCGCTTGGTCTCGATGACCGGGCAGGGGCCGGGACCGGGGCGGGCAACGATCCGCTGGCGTTCGGAAGCGAGCGCGTTCATCGCATGCCTCCCCAGCTTCTCAAGGAGACCCAGGTCTTGCGGTCGAGTCGGTACCATTCGACGGCGATCGAGCCGCCGAGCGCCAGGCTGCCGACCATGCCGCTGCCCTGGAACTGGAAACCGCACTTCTGGATGACCCGGCGCGATGCCAAGTTCATGACCCGGCAGCGCGCATCGATCTGGTCGATGTCGCGGGTGCGGAAGGCCATGTCGGTCAGGACCTGGGCGGCCTCGGTGGCATAGCCCTGGTTCCAATAGGGCTCGCCCAGCCAATAGCCGAGCTCCGCCGTCTTGCCATCGGGATGCGGCTCGATACCGCAACAACCGAGAAATGCGCCATTGTCCGCTTTGGTAATCGCGTAGACGCACTTGCCAATCGTGCCGGCTTTCGCGCGTCGCACGAAGTCGGCGGCATCGGCCGTCGTATACGGGTGCGGCATGCGCGAAACCATGGTCGCGACATTGGCATTGTTGGCAAGATGGGCAAGGGCGTCGATATCGTCTTCATGGGGCGCGCGCAGAACGAGCCGGGGTGACAACAATATCGGGCAATCGGTCCTTGACCGTTGGGGCCTCAGCCTCTGCTCGGGAGACCGGGATTGGTCTTCCCTCAACAACTCGGTTTGCATGGTTTCCTCCAGAAACGAAAAAGGGGAGTTGGGTATTGCCCCATCTCCCCTTTGAAGTCTGGCTTGGAACCATCAGGTGCGTCAGCCGGGTCGATGAGACGCCGGCTGTTTTAGAGCGCTACCGGCTTATTCCGCTGCTTCGGCTTTCGGCATTACAGACACGTACACGCGGCCATTGGCCTTCGTACGGAAGTCCACGTTGCCGGCCGTAAGTGCAAAAATCGTGTGGTCCTTACCGAGGCCGACATTGGCGCCCGGATGCCACTTCGTACCGCGCTGGCGCACGATAATGTTGCCTGCAATGACGTTCTCGCCGCCGAACTTCTTCACGCCAAGGCGCTTGGACTCAGAATCGCGACCGTTACGCGACGAACCGCCAGCTTTTTTGTGTGCCATTGGTGTTCTCCTTTAAACCTTAGATCCCTGAACTCAGTTTGCAGCGGCTTCAGCGGCAGCTTCAGACTTCTTCGAAGCCTTCTTTGCCTTGCCACCGGCAGCAGCGATGTCCAGGATGCGGACGGTCGTCTGGTGCTGGCGGTGACCGCGCGAGCGCTTGGAGTTCTGGCGGCGACGCTTCTTGAAGGCGATGACCTTCTTGGCGCGACCCTGCTCAACAACTTCAGCGCTGACAACGGCGCCTTCGACAAACGGAGCACCGATGGTTGCATCGGCGCCAACGCCGACCATCAGGATCTCGGTGAATTCGATCTTGTCGCCTGCAACGCCTTCCAGCTTTTCGATGGTGAGGACGTCGTTGGCGGCCACGCGGTACTGCTTACCGCCGGTCTTGATGACTGCGAACATTTTTTATCCTTTCATGTTCGATCCGGCTCTCTGCCCGAAGACAAGGCCGTCTTTTTCTCAGTCGACAGTTGAGTGGATCTCCTTTTCGGATATCCACCGGTGAATGGGCGCAAATCGCACCCGCTGCGGTGAAGCTAGGCCACACCACTTCATTGCGCGGATTACAAGGATTTGCACAGGCGTGTCAAGGCGAAAGCAACGAGGCCGTTACATATTCTTCAAACAAGGCCCTTGCCAGCACCCGAATCTGCCGCTATGAACCCGACCGCGCCGAACAAGCGCCGACCAGCAAAGCGGAGAGGTGGCTGAGTGGTCGAAAGCACCGCACTCGAAATGCGGCGTACGGGCAACCGTACCGTGGGTTCGAATCCCACCCTCTCCGCCATAATCTATCTCACCACCATGTGCTATGCGAAGCAGCCCGAACCAGGGCGGTTCACGGAAGCTTCCGGGGTTCGTTGTTTAAACGCGCGTCTCTATCAACTCGACTTCGGCGTCCAGGAAACAAAATCGCCAGCAGGCTCGATATCTGTTTCAGGATGGGGGCGGGCACTTTCCTGTTGTGTCGGAGGCGGGGCGATCGATCGTTCTCCTTGCCAGCGGTCATCCGGCGCTTCCGATAGCCCGCCCTGATATGGCGATCGCGGGTCGTGCGCCGCGCCAAAGGGTGACCCATCTGACAACGATGTCGCGGCGTTGTCGCCAGCGATTGCGGTTTGCCGAACTATAGCCATCGATGCCCTTGCGAACCGGGCAAGGGCGTCGGCGGCCGGGCTGACGGCACGTTCGTGCTTCCGCGGCGAAACGCAGCTGCGCTAGGCGACTTTCAGCGCCGCGGAAATTTCCGACAAGGTGGCCTTCTCCGCATCGCTGACAGCGACGCCGCCGAAGCCCAGGAAGCCGCCTTCCTTGGCGGCTTCCGCCACCTTCTGGCTGATCTGGTATAGCCATGTGCTGAAGGCTGCGACATCACCCTGCGCCTTGGTCTCGACGAGTGTCCGGGCCTGATTCAGCGTTTCAATGCATCTGGCCTTCATGTCCTCCGGCTTGGCACCCTTGAGTTTCGTCTGCAGCCCATCGCGAGCGGCGGTCCGGCCCTCCGAGGTTTCGAAGTCGGCGACCAGCGCCTTGACGAGCGGGCTTGCTGCGGCATCGGCTTTTGCCTGCAGAAGTGCGCTGCTGTTGGCGATGCCTTCCTTCATCATCCCCCAGAGGCCGCTCGGCTCCGCGGCCGTCACGGCAATGCCGGCCATCATCACGCTCTCCAGGAGCAGCGTCCATTCTTCCGGGGTGAATTTCGATTTGTCGGCCATGGCCGTCTTCCTTCCTATCCGGTTTCGTCGATGACAATCGCCAACGGTCCGTGCGGAATGCAGGGCCGGCAGCTCATGCTTGGGCTGGTTCTTCAGGTCGCCAGTGAGGCGAGCTTGGTCTTCAATGCATCGATTGCGGGTTTCACGATGTCGGAAGCGCCGGGTATCGCCAGCACCTTGTCGAAAAGCCCGTTGAGCGTTGGCATCATCGGCCCGACGAGCGCGGAAAGGGCTGCCTTCTGTTCGGCAGACAGTTGCCCGGTGGCGCCCGTGACTTTGTCGAGCCCGGCTGAAATCTCCTCCAGTTTCGGCAGGGCGGCCGTGGCCGAGGCGGCGTCCGTGACACCGGTCAGCGTTGTCTGCAGGCTCGCCATGCTGTCCTGGACCTGCCGGCCGATGTCGACCCCGGCGACCGTCAAGCTTTGCCCCGCCGTGCCAGCCTGTGGCGCGACCTCTCCGCTCGGTCTGCCGAACAGATAGAAGAGCACGGCTGCAAGCGCGAGTACGGCAATCACCCAGTAGAGCCAGTTGCGCGACCCGGACGGCGTCGCCGCCTCGGCTGCGCGCTGACCGGCTCCACCGACGGACGAAGCCGCTGTCGCGGCGCTGCGGGCGACCTGGCTCGCCGAGGCCGCGGCAGACTGTGCCGAAGCGCCGAGCCCGCCGAGCAAGCCTGTTCCGCCAAGCAGTTCTCTTGCGCCGGAGGGCAGGGCGGCCGCGATGTTGTCCTTTTGGCTCGCGAGCAGTCCGGCAATGCCATTGGCGCTGAGATCGCCGCCGCTCTGCCGGGCAAGGCCACCCAGCACGAGGGGAGCAAGCGTCGCCAGCAACGAACCGCTCGCCCGCGGGTCCATGCCGGAGATCCCGCCGATGGCGTTCGCAAGCGCACTGCCGTCCTTCTGCCCGAAGATTGACGAAATGATCTGTGACCCGTTCTGGCTAAGCGTCGCCTGATCGCCTCCCTGAAGCATCCCGATGAGACTGTCGAGCGATCCGCCCTGTTGACTGGCGGTATCGGCGATCTTCTGCGCCCCGCCCGGTTGCGCCGCGACACCCGTCAGTCCCGCCAGCACCGCGGGAATGGCGGCGCTGACGGCGCCCTGCACCTTGCTGCTGTCGAGCCCGAGCGCCGAAGCGATGCGTGCGATCATGTCAGGGGTAAGCATCTGCGCGATATACGAAACAAGATTGCTGGCCATTGGCTTTTCCTCCACGTTGATGTCGTCGGACATCGACGGCGCTCATGGAGCGGTCGTCCGACGGCGCGGCAATTGGCTGCAAGCAATTCGCGTTTATCTGATTGTCGGCCGCGAGGCGGGTTCCTCTGGAACCTTCGGCCCAAAAATATTAGCACTTGTGGATGTAAATGGCCAGTTCTCGGCAACTTGCGGAAACGGCAGAACGCGGTGCATTGAACACGCGCGCTAGTGCGCCAGCATGTTGAGCGGCCCGTGACCCGGCAGCCGAGGCAGGAGGGAAGAAGGCGGACCGTCGGCCGCAGGGCCGGTTTAAGGGTCGCGACGACAGCGCCGCAGGGTGCTTGCGGTCACGCGCGGGCCGGCCTGACCTTATGCCAGCACTCATAGTCTGATCCCCGGCCGCGAGGCCGGGGATCCCGTCGGTTTCGCATTACTTCTTCGGCGATTTCTCCGCCGGCGGCGGTGCCGCCTGCAGGTTGCCGAGAAGCGACGAGATCGCGTTTTCGCCGTTGAAGCCTGCTTCCTTCAGCAGTTGGTCGACGATCGGCTTGTTGGCCTGGTAGGACAGGAGCTGGCCCGCCAACCCGTCGCCAAGGCCGATGCCGTTTGCAGCACCGTCGCCGCCGCCGTTGCGGCCGAGCATGCCGCCGGTGTCGAAGATGCGGATGTCGGAGATCTTCTCGATCGGCTTGACCGCTTCTGCCAGCGCTTCGGGAATGATGCGGATGCGTTCGCGCAGGATCTCGAATTCAATGATGGCGGAGCTCAGCTTGTTGCGGGCTTCGTTGAGCAGCGCCTCGCTCTCGGCTGCGGCCTTGCCGGTTTCGAGCACGCCCTTCGCCTTGATGATCGCGGCGTCGGCCTCGGCGGTGGCAAGCGTCTTGATCGCATCGGCCTGGTCGAGGGCCGCCTGCTTTTCGGCTTCGGCGCCGACGGTCACGGCGGTCGCTTCGGTTTCGGCGTTCTTGCGGGCGTCGATGACGGCGATCTGGCGTTCGCGTTCAGCGATTTCCACGGCCTTTGCGGTTTCCACCTTTTCTTCCGCGGCAATGGCGAGCGCACGGGCGGTTTCAGCCTGGGCCTTCGCCTCGGACTCTTCCCGGCTCTTGTTGGCAACCGCTATGGCGCTTTCCTGCGAAACGATCTGCAGGTCGCGGCGGGCTTCCGTGTCGCGCTGCTGCACGGCGCGGGTGGCGTCGATGTTGGCGGTTTCACGCGCCTGCTTGGCAAGCGCCTCGCGTTCGGCGATCGCCTGCTCGGCGGCGATGCGAGCTTCTTCCTCGGCGCGCTTGGCCGCCTGTTCCTGCTGCGCGGTTTCGGCGCGGGTGGCGGCCGACTTGTTGGCGATGTCGCGTTCCTGGTTCAGCTCCGCCTCGCGCTTGGTGCGCTCGATCGTCAGCGATTGCTGGCGGGCTTCCAGATCCTTCTGGGCGATCGCGACTTCGGTATCGCGCACGATCTCGTTGCGCTCCTTCTTGCGGCCCTCGGTAATGCGGGTCAGCGCCGCAAGACCATGCGCGTCGAAGAAGTTGTTGGCGTTGAAGTGCTTGATATCCGTCTGGTCGAGGCGGGTCAGCGAGACCGATTCCAGCTCAAGACCGTTGGACTGCAGGTCGGCGCCGACAGCTTCCTGCACCGCCTTGACGAAATCCATGCGCTGTTCCTGCAGTGCGTCGAGGCTCATGGTGGCGGCGACCGAGCGCAGACCGTCGACGAACTTGGCCTCGATCAGCACGCGCAGCTGTTCGGCATCGTTGGTGCGGTCGCCGAGTGTCTGGGCTGCAAGCGCGATCGAGGAGGCATCGGGCTTCACGCGGACATAGAATTCCGCGCCGATATCGACGCGCATGCGGTCCTTGGTGATCAGCGCGTCGCCTTCGCCACGACGGACTTCAAGGCGCAGCGTCTTCAGGTTGACGCGGGCGATCGAGTGGAAGATCGGCAGCACGATGGAGCCGCCGTCGAGGACCACCTTCTGGCCGCCAAGGCCCGTGCGCACATAGGCTTCGTCGCGGCTCGAGCGGGTATAGAGCGATGCAAGAACAAAGCCGATGCCGAGGATCAGGACGATGCCGATGCCGGCCGGCACCAAGAGTTCATAAAACATGGTTGCTCCGTGAGACTTTAAGACGTGGAATTTTAAGGATTGGGCGGCGTCAGCAGGTCTGCCGGCGCCGATATCGCAATGAAAATGTTGGAAACGCGGTCGACGACGAGCACCTGCGCGCCGATGGCGATCGGTTGCTCGTTGCGGGCGGCGCGCGCGCGCAGCACATGCCAGTTGCCGTGGCGATCCTTGAGGCGGATGCGTCCCGGCAGGCCCTGGTCCAGTGGGCCGACGGTGACTTCGCCGCTGCGGCCGACGAAATCGCCGAGATCGACGGCATAGCTTTCGTCACGCGGCACGATCTTTGCCACCCATCGGGTCGACATCCGAACTGCGGGCAGCGAGACGGCGAGTGCCGGTAGCGCCGCGACAAGGGCAGGCAGCGGCGCCCACAGGGCCCCGGCCACCGCCTGGATGACAAAACCGATCATCGCGAAGAGGCCGAGGAAAAGCATCAGCAGCACGAGCAGCGGTACGCCGCCGACATTGAACCAGGACATCAGCCCGCCCAATGCGTTGTGGTCGTCCAGCCAGGCCTTGTCGATCGCCTCGCCCAGTGAGAAGCCGAGCAGCAGGCAGAGGAGCTCGATGCCGGTGAAGGCGGCCAACATCACCGCCGCAACCGCGAAGGGTAGGGTTTCCGGGGCGAGGAAGAACAGCATCGGCGTCAGTGCTGCTTTGCCTTGAGTGCGGCCAGTCTCGCCTCGATCGCCCGATCGCGATGCAGGCGGTCGAGTTCGTCCAGCTCGGCGCTGTTGCCGTGTTCTCCGCCCGGTACGCCCGTGGCGCGGGAGACGGCGGCAGCGGCGCGGGCGGCACCGTCCACCGGGCCGGGCTTCGCCAGGCCCGAAACCTTGCTCTCGGGGAACTGGGCGATGCTGCGCTTGAGATCGGCGAGCCGCGCCTCGGCCTCGCGGCGGGTGGCAAGCACCGCCTGCAGCGCCTGCTGGCCCTCTTCGAGATCGGTGCGGGCGCCGGCCAGCGCCTTGTCCAGCGCGGCGAGCTGCGATTCCAGGTCGATCTGGCGGGCGACGCCGGCCTTGGCAAGGTCTTCCCGGGCGGCAGAGATGGCGGTGCTGATCTTTTCGTCCAGCTTTTCGAGATCGGCGCCGATTTCGTCGCGGCGGCTGAGGATGCGATACTCCTCGGCGCGTGCCTGGCCGATATCGACCCGGGCCTCTTCAGCCGCCGCGTCGATTTCGCGGAGTGCCTGTTCGACGATCACGATCTTGTTGCTGCCTTCCGCCTTGTCGACGGCGGCATTGGCGAGACCGGCGATCAAGCGGCCCATACGGGATAGGATGCCTTCATTCGTCATCATTTTCTTCTCCGTTCGGTCGGAATGCGTGGTGACGCCAATGTGGATCTGATAGCCGCCGTGCTGTGCAACGAGCTGGGCGGCGAAGATATTCAGAGTGCCCGGCGAATAGCCGGCGACGTCGTATGGGATCGCGACGCGACCACGCACGGTGGCGACGGTCAGGTCCGACGGTCCCTTGATTGCGAAAAGCTTGTCGTCCAGCGGCAGCCTTTCGGCATTGGCCTGCTGTCCGCGGTTTGCCGCGAAGTCACGCAGTCCAAGCGTGACCATGCGCGCCGGAAGCCCGGTGCGCTCCCGGACCGTTTCGTAGGCAAGTTCATGCAACGTTACGAGATTGGCGCCCGCCTTTTCGCCGGCGAGTTCATCGAGCATCGCCAGCATGTCGGCGTAGGCAACGAAGGTTTCTTCCAGGGCGCGTCTGGCCTCCGCGTCCGGCGCGAGATCGTAGTACAAGATCGACGTGTGGTTGCCCTGAGCCATGAGCAATAACATAAAGCACCGCTTTCGTGCTTTCAAGGATTGGTTCAGGTTTAAGTTGCAATATTCTTCTGCTGAACGCGCGCAACGGTCGCGCGCCGGCAATGCGGGTTGCAGCGGGCGGAAGAGGGGCGCGTTGAAAGCGGACGATTGTCCGGCGGGTTCACTCCGCCGCGTTGTTGCGCAACCAGGTTTCCAGCGCGGCAATCACCGAGAGCCGCAGGCTTGCGCCCTTGGACAGGGCGCGGGTGAGGGACAGGTCGTCGCCGGCAAATCCCATCTCGGCCATGATGTCGTTCGCCCGCATCCGGCGGCGATTCATGATCGTGCGGATTTCGGCGATCGTTTCGGGGAGCAGGTAGCGACCGCTGGCAATCGCAAGGGGCGCTGCGAGCGGCGGATCGATATGAGCGTGTGGGGCAAGCCCGTCCGGGCCGCCATTGCTGCTCAGCCACTTGAGGAACGTTTCACGCTCGGTGGGGCTTGCCTTGGTCCAGGAATTCTTGAGCTTGTCGAGGCGCGTGCGCTCGTCCTTAAGCCCTGCCGCGATAAGCGCCTTGCGCAGCGACGGGATGCGGCCGGCGATCAGATCCGCATGGATGTCGGGAAAATCGAGTTTCAGGCGCTGCACGTCCGCGGTTTCGTCGCTCTTGGTTTTCTTCGACATGCTCATTCCCGCGTCGTTCGTCGGCGACATGCTCTAGCGTGCTCGTGCGCCCGGCGCGAGCGAAATAGGTCGCTATCCTCTATCCTTTGTCAGTCGACCCCGTTAGGGAGCGCATGGAGAATAACGCGACGCTGCGTGCTGTGCCCTTCGCCTGATGTCATGCATCCAGCTTTACGCAAGTCCCTTCGCCTATAGTCACCTCAATGGCCGGGATGTGACACGGCGAATGAAGGACAATGATATGTCAAACGATATCGAGCATTACCGCGACCCATCCGACAAGATGGTTGCCCTCTATCTCGCGAACAATGACGGCGACGAACTGACCGATGTCTTGGTCGCCGCGCTTGAAGATGCCTTCCGCATCCTCCGTGACGAGATCTCCGGCGAAACGATGCATTGAGCGGAGCGCGTCTCCTCCACGAACTATTTTTCGAACGTAATCCACCATCGGTTGCGAATCGAATCAGGGATGTCCTGTTCTGACCGGGTTCCAATCGGCGACGCGTCGGATGTCGGGAGAGTTCGCGGCCACGTATCGCTTGTGCTAGGGGAGGCGCACAAGCATGACATTTTCTATCTGGCATACGGTCATAACGCTGCTGATTACCGGCGTACCGGTCTGGCTGATCCTTCGGGCCTCGAAGCGCTCACGCTAAAGCGCGTCGCAGATCAAGTCTGCTTCATCGCATATCGCTGTCGCAAAATCGGCGCGCACATCGCTCGGCGGCGCATCAAGGCGCGAGCGATTGGCCATAGAGAACAAGGCGTTGCGGGGTTCCGATTTCAACGGGATCCATGCCCGCTTGATGTCCTTACCGACGACGACTGCCGAACCGGCCTGCTTGCAGGCCGGTGTTTCATTCGATGACCATCGGGCGCGCCGTTCAAGCTTCCTGAAGCAGCGCCTCGGCTGAAAGGGCTGACGCCAGTACGGTCGCATCGGTTCCGTTTCTCCCAACCAGCATCAGTCCGGCCGGCCGCACAAGGCCCGGCATCGGCAGGGTGATAGCGGTGAGATCGAACTGGTTGGCGACCTGGCAGTTGCGCAGCAGCAGGCTCTCCACGCGGTCGTATTCCGCCGCATCGATGTCGACGCTTGCGATGGACACGGCCGCAATCGGCGTCGTCGGCAGTGCAATGAGATCGTAGGGCGAGAGCCGCTCGTCCATGGCGGCGGCGAGCGCATGCCGGGTTTGCAGCAGGGCCGAGATCGCTGCGTCGGGCACCAAAAGGCGGCGGCGAAGCGAGAACTTGACCCTTTCGTCGACTGGGGCGGCCGCATCACCCAGCCATCCGGCGTGGATACGGCTTGCCTCCAGGCCCGCAATCGAGCCGATCCGCGTCGCTTGGCCGAGCTTCTCGATCAAGTCATCGATGGTGCAGTCGACGATCTTGGCACCCGCTTTGGCCAGGCGGTCGAGGCTTGCCGCGAAGGCGTCGGCGACTTCGAGGGAGAGGTCTTCAAACAGCCTGCCACGGGGGATGCCGATACGAAGACCTGCGACAGGGCGGGCGACAAGCGGCCTTGGCTGCTCGCCGGCCATCACAGCATCGGTCGCTGCACAATCGGCCACGGTCCGGGCGAGCGGTCCGAGCGAATCCAGAACCGGCGAGAGCGGAAAGGCGCCATCGAGCGGGATGCGGCTGGCTGTCGGCTTGAAGCCGACAATGCCGTTCAGCGCCGCGGGGATGCGGATCGAGCCACCGGTATCTGAACCGATGGCAATATCACAGGTGCCTTCTGCTGCCGACACGCCAGCGCCCGAGGATGAACCGCCGGGGATCAGGCTTTCGTCGGTGGCGTTGCCGGGTACCGGGTAGTGTGGATTGAGGCCGACGGCCGTAAACGCGAATTCGGTCATATGCGTCTTGCCGATAATGACCGCACCGGCAGCACGCAGCCGCTGGACAACGAGCGCGTCTTTTTGGGCCGGCGGCGCGTCGCGGCGGATGATGGAGCCGGCAAGCGTCGGTTCGCCGGCGATATCCAACAGGTCCTTGATTGAAAAGATCTTGCCGTCGAGCGGCCCAAGGCCGTCCCCCGCCTGCCGGCGGCGGTCGGCCGCGTCTGCCTCGCTCCGCGCGCTCTCTTGGTAGAGACGGACAAAAGCCTTTTCCTCGCGCCGACGATTGTTGAGCCGGCTCATGATCTGTTCCAGGCGGTCGCGGACGGAGACGTTGGCGGCATGGGACACGATGATCACCTGTCGATTTGTGTGGCCACCGAACGGGGGCAGGAGGCGGGTTCGTTGCCCGGATTCACCAAGGCTAACGCTGATCGCCTTTGATAACAGCATTGGCGGCGTTTGCCATCGTCCCATTGTCGCCGCGGCCAGCTCCGGCCTTCACCGAACTGTCGCCAAACCGTTCAAATAGTTTCATGCGCCTGTTACGTCGCTGACACCCAGATGACCAAAGGTCCGGCACGCGCGGTGGCGCTGCCGAATCGGAGGTCTGTTTGGCCGATATCCTCAAGACGCTTTCGAGGCGTTCTTTCCTGCTTTCCGCCGGTGCCGCGGGCTTCGTGGCCTCATCCGGTCTTGCGACACCCTTTTATGCACGCGGCTACGGCCGGCCGGAATTTATTCACGGCGTGCAATCGGGCGATGTCGATACGTCCTCCGGCATGATCTGGACACGGGTGGATCGCCCGTCGAAGGTGTCGGTCGAATACTCGACCACCGAGAGCTTCTCCAACCCCCTTCGCCTTGCCGATCTGACGGCGACGCCGCAGACGGATTGCGCGATCAAATGTTCGCTCGACGGGCTGCTGCCGGACCAGGATATCTTCTACCGCTTCACCGCCACGGATCTCTACGACGTCAACCGCGTCTCCGCGCCGGTCACCGGCCGGTTTCGCACCGCCCCCTTGCGCAAGCGCTCGATCCGCTTCGTCTGGTCCGGCGACACGGCCGGGCAGGGCTGGGGCATTGATGATGTCGGCATGAAGACCTATTCGACCATGCGCCAGCACGAGCCGGACTTCTTCATTCATTCCGGTGACACGATCTATGCCGATAACCCGATCCCTGACGAGATAGCGCTACGTGATGGCGGTGTCTGGAAGAACCGCGTGGTGACGCATGAGAAGCGTGACGTGGCGCGGACGCTGGAAGAATATCGCGGGCAATGGAAATACAATCTGCTCGACGAGCATGTGCGGCAACTCAACGCCGTGTGCCCCACTTTCTATCAATGGGACGACCACGAGGTGCTGAACAACTGGTCGGCCTCGACCGACCTGCGCGACGACGCGCGCTATCCGGAAAAGGATGTTGCCGTCTATGCCGAGCGGGCGGCGCGGGCGTTCCACGAGATGACGCCGATCCGCATGCCGGCAACGCAGCCCGGCCGCATCTTCCGCAAGATCGGCTATGGTCCGTTGCTCGACGTGTTCTTCGTTGACCTCAGATCCTATCGCGGCGCCAACCAGGGAGAAGACGGCGGCGGCGCCCTGTTCGGCTGGCGGCAGGTCGACTGGCTTAAGCGCGAACTTGCTGCCTCGCGGGCCACCTGGAAGGTGATCGCCTGCGACATGCCGATCGGTCTCGTCGTCTGGGACGATTACACCAACCGGCGCGGCTCGGACGCGATCGCCAATGGCGACAACGGTCCGCCCGCGGGGCGCGAACGCGAATTTGCCGATCTCCTGCGCTTCGTCCGCGACAACGGCATCGACAACCTCGTCTGGCTGACGGCGGACGTGCACTACACCGCCGCGCATCACTACGATCCGGGGCGCGGCGCATTCAAGGATTTCACGCCGTTCTGGGAGTTCGTGTCCGGTCCACTGCATTCCGGCACCTATGGGCCGAAGGAGCTCGACATGACCTTCGGGCCGGAGGTTCGCTTCATCAAGGCATCCGGCGGCGGCATCGACCAGAACCTGCCGCCATCGGCTGGTCTGCAGTTTTTCGGCATCGTCGATATCAACGGCCAGACGCAGCAGATGACGGTGCGGCTGATGGACCGGCAGGACCAGGAACTCTGGCGCGTGACGCTCGATCCGGCCGCAATTGCATGAGGAATTCGGTCGCGGCCAACAGCTTTGCAAACGGTGTTCGTGAGACCCCTGACGAGTGCAAACCCATGGCCTACCGGCATTTGAACACGACGCTCATGCGCGCGCCCCCCTTTCGCAATCGCAAAAAAACCTGTATGAGCGCGACCATTGAAAAAGCGGCGTGGCCCATCGGGGCTTGCCCTGAACCTTCCGAGACGAAAAATGAGCATTCGTAACATCGCGATTATCGCGCACGTCGACCATGGGAAAACGACCCTTGTTGACGAGCTCCTGAAGCAGTCGGGCTCGTTCCGCGAAAACCAGCGCGTTGCCGAACGCGTCATGGACTCCAACGACATCGAAAAAGAACGCGGCATCACCATCCTCGCCAAGGCGACTTCGGTCGAGTGGAAGGGCGTGCGCATCAACATCGTCGACACCCCCGGCCACGCCGACTTCGGCGGTGAAGTCGAGCGCATCCTGTCGATGGTGGACGGTGCCATCGTTCTCGTCGACGCTTCCGAAGGCCCGATGCCGCAGACGAAGTTCGTCGTCGGCAAGGCGCTGAAGGTCGGCCTGAAGCCGATCGTCGCGATCAACAAGATCGACCGTCCGGACGGTCGCCACGAAGAAGTCATCAACGAAGTCTTCGACCTCTTCGCCAACCTCGACGCCTCCGACGAGCAGCTCGACTTCCCGATCCTCTACGGCTCGGGCCGCGATGGCTGGATGAACGTCAACCCGGAAGGTCCGAAGGACCAGGGCATGGCGCCGCTGCTCGACCTGGTGCTGCAGCACGTGCCGGAGCCGACGGTTGCCGAAGGCCCGTTCCGCATGATCGGCACGATCCTCGAAGCCAACCCCTTCCTCGGCCGCATCATCACCGGTCGCGTTCACTCGGGCACCGTCAAGCCGAACCAGGCCGTCAAGGTTCTCGGCCAGGATGGCAAGCTGCTTGAAACCGGCCGTATCTCGAAGATCCTCGCCTTCCGCGGCATCGAGCGTCAGCCGATCGAAGAAGCGCAGGCAGGCGACATCGTTGCGATCGCCGGCCTTACCAAGGGCACCGTCGCCGACACCTTCTGCGATCCGTCGGTCGCCGAAGCGCTGACCGCGCAGCCGATCGACCCGCCGACCGTCACCATGTCCTTCATCGTCAACGACAGCCCGCTTGCCGGCACCGAAGGCGACAAGGTCACGAGCCGAGTCATCCGCGACCGCCTGTTCAAGGAAGCCGAAGGCAACGTTGCGCTGAAGATCGAAGAATCCTCGGAAAAGGACTCCTTCTTCGTATCGGGCCGCGGCGAACTGCAGCTTGCGGTTCTCATCGAAACCATGCGTCGTGAAGGCTTCGAGCTTGCCGTTTCGCGTCCGCGCGTTGTCATGCACAAGGATGACAACGGCCAGATGCTCGAGCCGATCGAAGAAGTCGTGATCGACGTCGACGAAGAGCATTCGGGCGTCGTCGTGCAGAAGATGTCCGAGCGCAAGGCCGAGATGGTCGAACTGCGTCCGTCTGGCGGCAATCGCGTCCGTCTGGTGTTCTTCGCTCCGACCCGCGGCCTCATCGGCTACCAGTCGGAACTTTTGACCGACACCCGCGGCACGGCGATCATGAACCGCCTGTTCCACGCCTACCAGCCCTACAAGGGCGAGATCGGTGGTCGCGTCAACGGCGTTCTGCTTTCGAACGACGCCGGTGAATCGGTTGCCTACGCGATGTTCAACCTGGAAGACCGCGGCCCGATGATCATCGACGCCGGCGAGAAGGTCTATGCCGGCATGATCATCGGCATCCACACCCGCGACAACGATCTCGAAGTGAACGTGCTCAAGGGCAAGAAACTCACCAACATGCGCGCCGCCGGCAAGGACGAAGCTGTTCGCCTGACGCCGCCGATCCGCATGACGCTCGAGCGCGCGCTCTCCTGGATCCAGGACGACGAGCTGGTCGAAGTGACGCCGAAGTCGATCCGTCTGCGCAAGCTGCACCTCGACCCGAACGATCGCAAGCGCTTCGAAAAGGCCCGCACGGCTGGCGCTGCCTGATCGATCCTGATCGATCCTACGACTTTCAGAAAAACCCCGGAGCGATCCGGGGTTTTTTGCTGTGTGTGCCACCGATGGGCGACTTGCGGATAAAGTTAAAAAGGCGTTAACCTTCCATTGGGTGCCGTTAAAGTTGCCTGTGGGTTAACGCAGGCTGGCAACCGGGCGGGATTCCTGTTCGCCTTGTGTGTGTTTAGAGTCGCGAGTCATGAAGACTGTTTCGATAGAGATTCGGCCCGGAGAGCCGCAGGAAGCGTCGGCAATTGCCGATGTGCACCGCGTTTCGTGGCTGCAGACCTATGGCGGTCTCATTCCCCATCGTCCGCTCGTTCAGATGGTCAATCGCCGCGACGAGACCTGGTGGCGCAAGGCGACCCGCGGTCCTGCCACGCTGCTCGTCGTCGACGTCGCCGGAACCATCGCCGGCTACGCGACGCTCGGCCTCAGTCGCGCCAAGGCCCTGCCGCAGGAAGGCGAGATCTACGAGATCTACCTGAGGCCGGAATACCAGGGCATCGGCCTAGGGCGCATTCTCTTCGGCGAGGCCAAGAGCCTGCTGCGTTCGCTCGGCTGCCGTGGCCTCGTCGTCTGGTGCCTCGAAGACAGCGAGCATGCCTACCAGTTCTTCCAGGGTGCCGGCGGCACCGATATCGCCGAAGGCATGGAAGATTTCGGCGACAAGCACCTGAAGAAGGTCGGCTTCGCCTGGAACTAGGCCCGACGCCTCCGCGACACTGAAATCAAAGACTTACTCAGGCAGTTCGTTGTTGGGATCGGCCGCCTTGTCGCCCCGCGTGCCGTGATAGGCGGGCTTGTCGACGCCGCAGCGGAAGGTCGGCGCCACCTTGTCGGCGATCTTGCGGGCGAGCGCATTCGGATCGGGATTGGCAAGCGCATCGACATAGCCGGCGACGCAGCCCTTGCCGTCATCCTTCTCGGCCACCTTGGAAATGACGAGCACCTGCCCCTGAAGTGCAGGAACCGAAGCGCCGGACGCGTCCGTGTTCTCGATGAACCAGCGCAGGATCGTCGCTACGGCCTTGCCATCCTTGGCAACCCGCCACTCCACGGTCGTGCCGGCGTGGTTGAATGGAATGAAACTCTCGAAAGCGTCGTCGGCATAGCGCTGGTTCAGGTGACCGAACGAGACACTCTGGCGGATGTCGGCTTCCTTGAAGCGAACGGGATAGTCCGCATGACCAGGGCAAGTCATCAACGCGTACATGCCCTCTTCTTCGGCGATCGTCTTGCACTTGTCGCGGCCGATGTCGGTATAGACACTCTCATTTGCCAAGACGGGGCCGGCGGACAAAAGCACCAGCGTCAGGCATGCAACCCTTCCGTTCATACGAAACTCCCTCAAACGCGATTGGCAGACCTGCAGAGGTCGATGGGCAGGCGCAAAACGACCGGTTGAATCTGCGCTACGGACGAAAGTTATGTTGCATCGCGGCATGTTTCCCTTTATCCGACGGGCAAACTTCTCAAACCGACCCTGGAGTAGATCCATGCGCATCGACGCGATTTCCATCGGAAAGAATCCACCAGAAGATGTCAACGTGATCGTTGAGGTTCCCGTCGGCGGCCATCCGATCAAGTACGAGATGGACAAGGAAGCCGGTACGCTGGTCGTCGACCGCTTCCTCTATACGCCGATGACCTATCCGGGCAACTACGGCTTCGTGCCGCATACGCTCTCGGACGATGGCGATCCGATCGACGTTCTGATCTGCAACACCCGTCCGCTGGTTCCGGGCTGCGTCATCAATGTGCGCCCGATCGGCGTGATGATGATGGAAGACAATTCCGGTCAGGACGAGAAGATCATCGCCGTTCCGTCGGGTCACCTGACGCAGCGCTACGACAAGGTTCACGAATACACCGACCTGCCGGAAATCACGCTGAAGCAGATCGAGCACTTCTTCGAGCACTACAAGGATCTGGAGCCCGGCAAGTGGGTGAAGATCTACGGCTGGAAGGATGCTTCCACCGCCCGCCAGCTGATCAAGGAAGCCGTCGAGCGCGCCAAGGGCGCCAAGTAAGCTTTATCTGCCGGCCAGTTCGGCAAGGCGTTTCATCAGATCCTCCGGGTCGCTCTCGATCCGGAGGATTTTTTTGCGCTGCGTTTCGCCTGAGATGAGGGAGAGCTTGCTCTTGGCAAGCCCGAGCGTCTTGGCAAGAAAGGCAAGCAGTGCCTGATTGGCCTTGCCTTTCTCCGGGACCGCGCGGACGCGCACTTTCAGATATTCTTCGCCATCAGCAGCCGCTTCCAGCCCGTCGATGGCATCACGGCCGCCGTTCGGCGTCAGGCGCACCGTCAGGCGAACATGGTCGCCATGCGCGGTGAAGGCCGTGCTACTCACCCTGCACCTGGCCGGCCGTCGTCAGCCCAGCAAGGCCGGCGCGATCGTCGTGTTCAGGAAAAGCTGGATGAAATAGAGGATTACCAGAACGACCAGCGGCGAAAGGTCGACGCCGCCCATGTCGGGCAGGATGCGGCGGATCGGGCGGTAGAGCGGCTCGGTCAACTGGTAAAGCGAGCGGCCGATCATGTTGATCGCCTGGTTGTTCACGTTGATGACATTGAACGCGTAGAGCCAGGAAAAGATGGCCGACGCGATGACCAGAAACCACGCGATGTTGATAATGAAGTTCAAGGTGCCGATAACAGCAAGCATGCCGGTCTCCAAATCGTTATTGACAGACATGTAGACATTGAGACCTAAACGAGCAAGTACGCCGGTTTATCGGGCGCGATCATGTTTAACGTGTGGCCGCTCGCCAGTCGGTGCCGACGAAAGCGTGTCGCGATCCTTCAGATGCGCTGCCTGCCTTTTGAATATTGACGTTTCACTTGTCGTTATCGCAAAACCGCGACCCAGTTTTGCGCGACCCGCTTCAGGAGCGACTTCCTCATGTCCGCCGTCCATGCCTCGCATCGTTTTGCCGCGTTTCGGCATGTCGGCTATCGTCGCTACTTCTTCTCGCGCTTCCTCGCCTATTTCGCGATCCAGATCATCTCTGTCGCCGTCGGCTGGCAGATCTACGATCTGACGCGCGATCCCTTCGATCTCGGCTTGATCGGCCTTTTCCAGTTTCTGCCATCGCTGGTGCTGATCCTCGTCACCGGATCCGTGGCCGACCGCTACAACCGGCGCATGATCATGGGCGTCTGCATGGTGGTCAGCACGCTTTGCGCAGCGGCGCTGCTCGCGCTGACAGTCACCGGGCTGTTTTCGCCGTGGCCGGTTTATGCGGTTCTCGTGGTCTTCGGCATCGAGCGTGCATTCCTTGCACCCGCGTCGCAATCGCTGGCGCCAAACCTGGTGCCGCCGGAAGATCTGCCCAACGCGATCGCCTGGAACTCCACCTCCTGGCAGACCGCGATGATCGTCGGCCCGGTCGCGGGTGGTCTCATCTACGCGCTCGGCGCGGTCTTTCCTTATGCCATCGGCTTCTGCTTCTTCCTCGCATCCGCATTCATGGTCTTTGCCATTCCGAAGCCGGCGACGCGCACCCAGGCCTCGGCGCAAAGCTGGCAGACGATCACCGCCGGCTTCCGCTACATCAAGGCGGAGAAGGTGGTGCTCGGCGCCATATCGCTCGACCTTTTTGCAGTGCTGCTCGGCGGCGCCGTGGCGCTGATGCCGGTCTTTGCCCGCGATATCCTCGACCTCGGCCCCTGGGGGCTCGGCCTGTTGCGCGCGGCCCCGGGTGTCGGCGCCGTTGCCATGGCGGTCTGGCTGGCGGCGCACCCGATCCGCCATCGCGCCGGTTTCTATATGTTCATCGGCGTGGCGCTTTTCGGTCTCGGCACCGTTATCTTCGGCCTTTCAGCGACCCCCTGGGTCTCGATCGCGGCCCTCGTCGTCATGGGTGCTGCCGACATGGTCTCGGTCTATGTGCGCGAGACGCTGATCACGCTCTGGACGCCGGACGAACTGCGCGGCCGGGTCAACGCCGTCAACATGGTCTTCATCGGCGCGTCGAACGAACTTGGCGAATTCCGCGCCGGCATGATGGCGTCCGGCTTCGGCGGGGTCTTTGCCGTCGTCTTCGGTGGCATGGGCACGCTGCTCGTCTCAGGGCTTTGGGCGCTTGGCTTTCCGCAATTGCGCAAGATCGATACGCTCGACGTGCCCGATCACCACAAGTAAACGGTGCGAGCGGACAGCACGTTACGCGCTTTCCGCCTTTTCTCCCGGCCGTTCATCGCGCAGGAAGATCAACTCAAGGAAGTTTTCCATCCAGGTGCGCAGCGGCCCGTCGTGCTGCATGCGTCCGTCGAGATGGGCCTTGCCCACCTGGGCACCGGGCATCTCGAAGCGATGGGCGCCGTGCACCACCCAGCGATGCATCATCGCGCGAGTGAGTTCGCCGTGGAACTGGATGCCCCAGGCATTGTCGCCATAGCGGAAGGCCTGGTTGGGATATGTGTCGCCGGTTGCGAGCAGCTCGGCGCCGGAAGGCAGGTCGAAGCCTTCGCGGTGGAAATGGTAGACCATGGCCGGCCAGTCCATCAGCGCCTTGCCGGCCTCGGTCGCAACCAGCGGATACCAGCCGATCTCGGTCATGCCTTCGTGATGGGGTGCCACCGAGCCGCCGAGGTTGCGCGCCAGCATCTGCGCGCCGAGGCAGATGCCGAGATAGGGCTTGTTTTCCTTGAGCGGCACGGAAAGCCAGTCGATCTCGCGGCGGACGAACTCTTCCTCGTCATTGGCGCTCATCGGACCGCCGAACACGATCGTGCCGCTGTGCCGTTCCAGCGTTTCCGGCAGATCGTCGCCGAGCGCCGGACGACGGATGTCGAGCCCAAAACCCTTCTGCTCGAGTATCTGGCCGACGCGGCCGGCGCTCGATCGCTCCTGATGCAGGATGATCAGGACGGGTTTTCGGGCGCTGTCGTCGGGCATCGGCATTTCAGTTATCCTGTTGTGACTCGGCTTTCTCGACCGTGTCGCTTCTGGCCGCCGCCTCCTGGCGCTGCAACACCCGGTCGCGACCGGAAACGCCGAGCAGATCGGCAATACGCCAGATCACGTGATCTTCCATCTCACTGCGCTCGCCATCGGCATAGACAACGTCCCAGAGCATGCCGACGAGTTCGACGCGTTGCTCCTCGGAGAGGTGACGCTTGAGCTCGGCAGTGAATTGGTAGAAGTCGATCGCCTCGCTCTCGGCAGTCTCGCCGGCTTCGATCAAAGCGGAGAGCGAGGCATCGTCGAGCTTGTAATGCTCCTTGATGACCTTGCGCATCTTGCGCCGCTCGGACGCGAGGATCCGGCCGTCGGCCTCCATCACCTGGAAACAGAGAGCGATGACCGCCACGCGCGGATCGCCATGCTCTATGCGCTTCGCCGGGCCGGTCAGACCATCGAGAAACGTCCGTAAGCGTTCAAACATGTATTTTGCCACAGCCCCTTGAGAACTCAGAACAATCGGAAAGTCGTCTTTTCCGGCGCCTTCTCGCCAGCGGCCGGATCGCGCACGCCGGGGTCATCCGGCGGGCGGCCGAAGAAGGGATCGGGCCTGTGCTCGCCATTCGCGCCCTCTTCCTTCTCCGCCTTGACCGGAGGCTTGTCGGCAACCGGTTCCGGCGCCTTGCGCTCGGCGACCTTGATCGGCTGCGGTGCCGGACGCGGCTCCTCGCGCTCGGCCTCCAGGATCACCGGCGTCTCACTGCGCCGGGCTGCGGGTGCGGGCTGGTGCACATGCGCCTCCACCACGGCGGGCAGGCTCCGGATCGCCTCGTCGGCGTTCGACTGGTCGTGGTCGACCGTGGCCGAAAGCGTATGCGGCGGGGCTTTCCATTCGAAGGCATCGAGCCGGCCGCTCACCGGCGAGACCGGCAGCCAGGTCGGCGAGGTCACGCCGTCGGCGGTCCAGGCCGGATCGCGCGGGCTCTTCAGCGCCTGCGCCATCCAGTGACGGATGCGGCCCTCGTCGCCGGTGTCGGCCTCTTCGATGTCGGCAAGCAGCAGGAAGATGCTCTCGGTCGGGTCGAGCCGGGCGGCGGCTTCCGCCTTGGTGCGAGCCAGAAGCAGTTCGCGCGCTTCGAGCGCGGCTTCGGCGACGGCAGCCATTGCCACGGCATTGTTGGGCTTCAAGGCTTCGAGCTTGCGCGCCCGTTTCAACCGGTCAACCGCAGTGTCGCCGCCGCGGGCGCGCACGTAGAGCCGCGCCACGTCCGGATGCGGCTCGTGCTTCCAGTTCTTCTCCAGGATCGAGGTGCCCTTGCGCAGGTTGTCCTCGCGAAACAGCGCCTTGGCGGCCGTCAGCGCCGCCGGCACGAGATGTTCGTCGAACTTCAGCGCGGCAAGCGCATCGTCCCGCGCACCTTTCATGTCGCCGTCGAGCTTGCTGATGGCCCGGGCCGTCAAGAGCACCGCCTTCTTGCGATCGGCCTCCTTGCGATCGACCACATGGGCGACACGGCTCTGGTCGAGCAGACGCAAAGCATCGTCCCACTGTCCCGCTTGGCTTTGGCTGTCGAGGGTTGCAAGCGCTGCCCAGGGCAGGTGCGGCGACTTTTCGGCGGCGCGCTCGGCATATTGCCGCGCGGCCTCGTGGGCGCCGAGCCGCTTGGCCTCGAGATAAAGGCCGCGAAGCCCGAGTTCGCGCGTCTCCGGATCGTCGGCCATCAGCTCGAACTTGCGGCGGGCGTCGTCGTACTTGCCTTCGATCAGTGCGGTCTGGGCTTCGAGCAGATGGATCAGCGGTTCCTGGTCGGCGCTGATCAGGCCGCGGGTGCGGGCGGTCATCTTGCGGGCAAGATTGGCGTCACCGGCGCCGGCGGCGATCAGGCCGGTCGACAGCGCCTGGTAGCCGCGGTCGCGCTTGCGGGCGCGGAAATAGCGGGTGACGGTGTGCGGCGAAAGCCAGATAGTGCGCACCAGCCAGACGACGATCAGCACCGCGGCAATCAGCGAGATCAGCAGCGATGCCGCGCGCATCAGGCTCATCTCGATCAACTGGCCCTGCCAGACGACCGAGAGTTCGCCCGGCCGGTCGGCGAGCCAGGCGAAGCCGAGGCCGAGACCAAGCACGATCAGGATGAAAATCAGAATGCGGATCATATCTGGTTCCCTCAGCCTTCCGTGCCTGGTTTTGCCATCGTCGCAGCGACGGCGGCATCGATCGCGGCTTCGACCCGCAAACGCTGGTCGAGCTTGGCCTTGAAAGCCTCGCCCGCCGGCTTGGCGGTGTCGGGCAGACCATTCCATTCCAGAGCGGCGCCCTTGAGGTCGCCATTGTTCAGCTTGTCCTCGATCCGGGCGATGACGGCTTCGGGCGCTTCACCCTCGACGCTGCCGACGGGACGCACGCGAATGCCGGACATGGCGCTGGACACCAACCGATCGAAGATGCCTTCGTTCGGGTCGGGCTGGTTGAGAGCGTCGAGCATGGCGTCGGCGGTTTTCGGGAACTCGCGGCGCAGGTCGGTCCGGGTCGGCACGCCGACCTGGGCATCCTGGGCGAGCGCGGCGACGGCTTGTTCGTCCGGCGCAATGCTGCGCAGCGCGTCGAGTTCGGCGAGGAAAGGCCCGCCGCGATCGATCGCCGACTTCAGTGCAGTGACCGCAACGGCTTTCGCCATCTGGATATCGTTGACCGGCTCGTTGAGCTTCTGCTCGGCGGTCTCGATGCGGCTCGTCAGTTCCGCCTTCTCGGCGGTTGCCGCCTGCTGCGCATCGGCGAGCGCTGTCTTCAGACCTGCAAGCTCCTTGGTGAGATTGTCGACTTCCGCCTTCAGCGTCTCGACCTCGGCGCTCGGTGCGCCGTTTGCGGCCGGTTGGGAGGCGGACTGTTCGAGCGAGGCGATACGACCTTCGAGTGCGGTGTTGTCGACGACGGCTGCGGGGGTGGGCAGCGCCGCGATCTGGTCGCGCAGGGCCTGCAGTTCGCCGGAAATGTTCTGCTCGACGCCGCGGGTCGGCCCAAGTCCAGGCACGATGCCGGCATATTGCAGGCCGCCGAAGCCGAGCAGCGTCACGAGACCGCCGACGATGCCGGCCGCGAGCGCACCGGAGTTCGATACCGGCTTCTGCGGCGGTGCCGGTTCCGGCTCGCGGGCCACATGCGGCGGCTCTTCAGCGAAGACGGCCGCGGCCGCGTCGGCGGCGGCATCGGCGCGCTGCTCCTCGATTTCTTCGTCCAGGCGGGATCCGGCGGCGCTGTCGTCGCTGGTGTCCCTTATCGGCTCATCCGTCTCGGCTTTGTGCGCTGTTTTCTCGGCCGCAGCGTCTGCCAGCGTCTCGCCGGTTGCTTCCGGGCCGGCCGGTTCCGCAACGGTTTTCTCCGCTTCGAGGTCGATCGTCAGCGGTTCCTTCTCGGACTTCGAGCGGCGCGGCGGGTTTTCCGATACCATGGTGACCTCTTACCGTTGGTGCCTGTCGGCTCTTCCTTCAAACCTAGTCAGCCGGAACGGGGAGGGAAAGCCCCTCCGTTCCGTTTTTGGATGAATTCGATGTTAGAGAAGACTGAAAAGGCTGTCTTCATCGGGTCTTGCGGCGGTCTCCGCCACGACGTTACCCGGCAGTGCCTCGGCCACCACGGGGCTGAGGCAGAGGTAGCGCGGCGCAAAGGAAGCAGCATCGACACCGGCTTCGGAAAGCAGGCGAACGAACTGTCGCGCGGTCTCTCGCGAGTATAAAAGCACGGCGTCGGGACGGCTGCTCCGCCGCAGATCTTCGATCGCGGCGCGCGAATGGGCGATCGGCTCCATGCGGTAGCACTCGACCGTCCGGTGCTCTATGCCGCGTTGTCTCAGCCCCTTTTCCAGCCCTTCGGAGCGCGGCGTTCCTGCCAGATAGAACAGGGGAAGTGGCGGCAGCGTGTCGATGGTCGCGCCTATTAGTTCCGCCAGGGACTGGCCGGTACCCTCCGCTATGCGCAGATCGGAGAAACCGAGCCCCGCTGCTGCTTGCGCCGTGGCGGCGCCCACGCAGAAGCACGGGGTCGCCAGATGCTGTGACAGGTCTGCATCTGACGATACGAGCACCCGAATGGCTTCGGCGCTGGTGAGCACGATCGCCGCATGCGGCACTTCAAGCGCGGCAACGGAGACGGCAGCAAGATGTGTCGCCTGCATCAGCGGCAGCAGGATCGGCCGGTGGCCGGCGGCTTCCAGCCGGCGTACCGTCGCCTCGGCGGCGGGAAGCGGCCGGGTGACGAGCACGCGCATGGCATTAAGTCCAGCTTGCAAAGAAGCCGGGGCCGGCCTTGGCGCGGATCTCTTCGCCGGCCTTTTGCCCAAGCGCTTCGGCGTCGGTGGCCTTGCCCTCGATCGTAACCCGGTGATGGGTCTGGCCGTCGGGCGTGAGGATCATGCCGGAAAAGCTGAGATGGGTGCCGTCCGAGGTGGCGAGACCGGCGATCGGCGTGCGGCACGAGCCGTCGAGCGTCGCGAGGAAGCCACGCTCGCAGGCGACTGCCTCATGGGTGCGGGGATCGTCGATGGCTGCGAGCAGGTCGTTGATGCGGCTGTCGCCGATGCGGCTCTCGATGCAGATCGCGCCTTGGGCCGGCGCCGGCGGGAATTCCTGGGGGTCGAGCAGTTCGGTCGGAACGTCGGTCATGCCGAGACGCTTGAGGCCCGCATAGGCAAGCAGTGTCGCATCGACCTGGCCCTCGGCGAGCTTTCTCAGCCGCGTTTCCACCTGGCCGCGATAGGTGATGACATTGATATCCGGACGCAGCCGGCGGATCAGCGCCTGGCGGCGCAGCGACGACGAGCCGACGGTCACGCCCTGCGGCAGTTCCATCAGTTTTTTTGCCGTCCGACCGATGAAGGCATCTCGAATGTCCTGACGCGGCAGGAAGGCGGAAAGACAGAGGCCGTCAGGCAGTTTCGTCGGCATGTCCTTGGACGAATGCACAGCGAAATCGAGTTCGCCCGACAGCAATTGTTGCTCGATCTCTTCGGTGAACAGGCCCTTGCCGCCGATCTCGGCGAGCGAGCGGTCGGTGATCCGGTCGCCCTTGGTCGAGAGGATGACGACCTCGAACATTTCCGGCGCCAGACCATGCGCCGCCGCGAGGCGATCGCGCGTTTCATGGGCTTGAGCGAGCGCCAGCGGGCTGCCGCGCGTGCCGATCCGGAAAGGTTTTGTTTGCATCAAAGGCTATCCATTGTTACCGGAGTTCCGTGTACCCACCTTTCGGTGCGACCGCAATCTTTGAGTAGTTCCCGATGTCTCCGCCCCTGCGCATCCTCGGCATAGAAACAAGCTGCGACGAAACCGCCGCTTCCGTCATTTTGCGCGATTCCGACGGTAAGGGCCATATCCTCGGCGACGTGGTCTTAAGCCAGCTGGAAGAGCACAGCGCCTATGGCGGCGTGGTTCCGGAGATCGCGGCGCGCGCCCATGTGGAGGCGCTGGACACGCTGATCGAGGAAGCGCTGCTCAGGGCCGGCGTCACGCTTTCCGACATCGACGCCATTGCTGCGACAAGTGGTCCCGGTCTGATCGGCGGCCTGATCGTCGGGCTGATGACCGGCAAGGCGATCGCGCGCGCAACCGGCAAGCCACTCTATGCCGTCAATCACCTCGAAGGCCACGCGCTGACCGCACGGCTGACCGATGGGCTCTCCTTTCCCTATCTGATGCTGCTCGTTTCCGGCGGTCACACGCAACTGATCCTCGTCAAGGGCGTCGGCGAATACGAACGCTGGGGCACGACGATCGACGATGCGCTCGGCGAAGCCTTCGACAAAACGGCCAAGCTGCTCGGCCTCCCCTATCCGGGTGGTCCGGCGGTCGAGCGGGCAGCACTTGCCGGCGATCCGCAGCGTTTCGATTTTCCGCGACCGCTCGTCGGTGACGCCAGGCTCGATTTTTCCTTTTCAGGATTGAAGACGGCGGTGCGCCAGGCGGCGCAATCGCTGGAGCCGGTAACGGAGCAGGACATCGCCGATATCTGCGCCTCGTTCCAGCGGGCGATCTCGCGCACACTGAAGGATCGGGTCGGGCGCGGTCTGAAGCGCTTCAAGGCGGAGCATGGCAGTGTGGCGCGCCCGGCGCTGGTGGTTGCCGGTGGTGTCGCCGCCAACCAGGTGCTGCGCTCGACGCTGCAGACCTTGTGCGCGCAGTCCGGTTTCGACTTCATCGCGCCGCCGCTTTCGCTCTGCACGGACAACGCGGCAATGATCGCCTGGGCCGGGGCCGAGCGGCTGGCGGCAGGCATGGCGGCCGACGGCCTTGATGTCGCGCCGCGCTCGCGCTGGCCGCTCGACGCCCAGGCGCAGGCGCTGCTCGGTTCGGGCAAACGCGGCGCCAAGGCGTGACAAGATCTAAAGCATACGGATAGAGCATGAACGACATTTCCAAGAACGGGCCGAAGATCGTCGTGGTCGGCGCAGGCGCCTTTGGCACCGCGCTCGCCGCGGTTGCCGCCTCGACCGAAGGCAGCGACGTGACGCTGCTTGCCCGTCGTCCGGAGATTGCCGAAGCCTGCCGCGACACCGGCCGCAATGAGGACGCCCTGCCGGGCATCGACCTGCCGCCGGCGCTGAAGCATACGGCCGATGTCTCGGTTCTTGCCGATGCCGAGGTCGTGCTCTTCGTGATGCCGTCGCAGGCGCATAGGGATGCGGCGAGACAGTATGGTCCTCATATCAATGCGGCTGCCACGATCGTCACCTGCGCCAAGGGTATGGAGCAGGCGACGGGACGGTTGCTGACCGACGTTCTGGCGGAGGAGCTGCCCGGCCATGCGGTCGGCGTGCTCTCCGGTCCGGGTTTCGCCGCCGATATCGCCAAGGGCCTACCGACGGCTATGGTGGTCGCCGCGGCCGATGGTCAGACGGCGACGATGCTGGCCGAGGTGCTCTCGGGTCCGACCTTCCGGCTCTATCCCTCGCAGGATCGCATCGGCGTGCAGCTCGGCGGCGCGCTGAAGAATGTGCTGGCGATCGCCTGTGGCATCGTCGAGGGCGCAGGCCTTGGCGACAGCGCCCGTGCCGCGCTGATCTCGCGTGGCCTTGCGGAGATGTCGCGCTTCATTGCTGCCGAGGGCGGCGAGGCGGATACGGTGCGCGGTCTCTCCGGTCTCGGCGATCTCGTCCTGACGGCGACCAGCCACCAGTCGCGCAACCTGCGTTTCGGCATCGCGCTCGGCAAGGATAGAGGCGCCAGCGGACGCAAGGGCGAGTTGGTCGAAGGCGCATTCGCGGCGTCGGTTGCCGCCCGCGTTGCCCATGATCTCGGCGTCGAAATGCCGATCACCGAAGCGGTGGCGGCGATCATCGACGGCAAGCTCGATGTCCGCACCGCGCTCGAACAGTTGATGACCCGCCCGATCACCCAGGAATGAAGGGAGCGGCGATCTTCCGCCCGCATCCCGCGCCAACGAAAACTCTAGGAGGAAGCATGCTCTTCGCACTTCATTGTACCGACAAGCCAGGCGCGCTGCAGCTTCGGCTCGATACCCGCCCTGATCACGTCGCCTATCTCAACGATCTTAACGCCAAGGGCATTTTGAAGATGGCCGGTCCGTTCCTCGGCGACGACGGCAAGCCGACCGGTAGCCTGGTGCTCGTCAAGGCAGAGACGATCGACGAGGCGCGTGCGATCGCCGAAGCCGATCCCTATGCCAAGGCCGGGCTCTTTTCCAATGTCGAGATCAAGGCCTTCAACTGGGTCTTCAACAATCCGGAGGCTTGAGACCAAGATGGCGCATTGGCTCTACAAATCCGAACCGTTCAAATGGTCCTGGCAGATGCAGAAGGATGCCGGCGCCAAGGGCACCGAATGGACCGGCGTGCGCAACTATCAGGCACGCAACAACATGCGGGCGATGCAGATCGGCGACAAGGGCTTCTTCTACCACTCGAACGAAGGGCTTGAGATCGTCGGCATCGCCGAGGTCTGCGCGCTGTCGCATCCGGATTCGACCGCCGAGGGTGACGCCCGCTGGGACTGCGTCGATATCCGCGCGGTTGCCGACATGCCGCGGCCGGTGACGCTGAAGGAGATCAAGGACAATCCGAAGCTCGCCAAGATGTCGCTCGTCACCTCCATGCGCCTGTCGGTGCAGCCGGTGACCGAGGACGAATGGCTCGAGGTCTGCCGCATGGGCGGGCTCGACAATCCGCCGCGCTAGTCTTGTTTTCCGCCTGTCCGGGACGCTCGGGCAGGCGCGGAGAGTTTTGTGAAGACCGATCCGGAAAGCTTCATCCTCGAAAACACCGATGTACTCACGCCGCCGCATGTGCCGGAGATCCGTCTGCATCTGGCGACCGAGGCGCATGAGCTCTGGCTGAAGACCGAGGAAGAGTTGCAGGAGATCGGCCTGCCGCCGCCGTTCTGGGCCTTCGCCTGGGCCGGCGGGCAGGGGCTCGCCCGCTACATCCTCGATCACCCCGAAGCGGTGCGCGGCCGCCGTGTCGTCGACTTTGCCTCCGGTTCGGGTCTGGTGGCGATCGCGGCGATGAAGGCGGGTGCAGTATCGGTGCTGGCCGCCGATATCGACCCCTGGGCGGAAACGGCCGTCCGGCTCAATGCCGCACTCAACGGGGTCACGCTTTCCTATACCGGCGAGGACATCACTGGCCGCGATCTTGAAGCCGAGGTCTATCTCGCCGGCGACGTCTTCTACGACAAGGCTTTTGCCGACCGGTTGAAACCGTGGTTTTCGGGACTTGCCGCGAACGGCGCCTCGGTGATCGTCGGCGATCCCGGACGTTCCTATTGCCCGCGCGAGATGATGACGGCGCTTGCCACCTACGAGGTTCCCGTCACCCGGGCGCTGGAGGACAGCGAGGTCAAGCGCACCACCGTCTGGCGCTTCGGCACCATCTCCTGCAATTGACGATGCCTGCACTTCCGACGATGCGCCCGATCATCGAAGCCGTTGGCCTGACGGGCTGATATCGCTGTAGCCGCGATTACCGGCGGATGACGCAGACGCCGTGTTCGTAGGCGCAGGAACCGTTCATGGTCTGTGGCGTGACGTTGATGATCTTGCCGCGTTTCGCCTCGGGCGGCGGCGCAGTATCTGCCTCATCCGCATAGCCGTAGTCGCCTTCCTGGCTGAAATAGATGCCATTGCCGACGTCGACATAGGCCGAAATGCCGCCGACATAGGTGCCGATACCAGGAATGATGTCCGGATATTCATCACCGCCGTAATAGCTCGGGCGATAGTCTCGGCCTTGGTTGCTCGATGTCCAGATCTCGCGCCCGGCCTGATCGCGCCCCCATCCACCGCCATTGCCCCACCGCTCGGGATAGGCCCGATATTGCGGCAGGCGGACATGGCGGGTGCGGGTCGAGACCTGCGGCGGCACGTCATAGATGCCTGGGCGACCGTCGTGCCTGCGGGCGTCGGATGTCCAGTAGTCGCGACCGGCTCCGTCGCGCACCCATCCGCCACGCTGCTCCGACCGTCCGGCATAAGCGCCGGGGTAGGGGCGGTAGCGCGGCAGGCGAACGTGCCGGGTGCGCGTGTTCACTTCCGGCGGGCCACCGTTGGACGCCCAGTCGCGGCGCGGTCCGCGATGGCGGTCCCAGTCGTTGCGATAACCCATGCGATCGAAATCGTGACGAGGATAGAAACGATCGGCATTCATCCTGACATGGCGTGTTCGCGTCTGCGCCTCCGGCAGTCCGCCCCGGTCTCGAGCTTCCATCGGAATGTAGCTGGTGGCGATGACCAGGCCGGCAAGCGCTAGCACTTTGGTCGCATGGATTGCCCTGAACAGAATCATTCTGCCCGCCCTCCGGGTGACGCTTAACAAATCGTTAAGGGCACTCTGGGCCACATCGTCGGGAAAGTCACGGAATTGCTTGGCTTTTTGTCGCTATCGTTAACGCCGGCCCATGTCTCCGGCTGGCAGGAAAATGGCGCAATTCGTCTAATCGATTAAATTGATTTTGCACCGCAAACACACTTGTCGTTAAGCTTTATGGTGATTAAAGGTCCGAATGACTGAATTGCGCACAATCAGGTGCGATACCGGACTGAAATCGTCCAGTTTTTTGGGCGGAAATCCGGGCATTCCGTGAGGTTCCGATGACGAATGTCACAAGAAGCCGGCCACTCTCGCCGCATCTTCAAATCTATAAACCTATCCCGACGATGGTCATGTCCATTGTGCACCGCATCACCGGTGGTGCGCTCTACTTCGGGACCATTCTCGTCGCCTGGTGGCTGATCGCCGCTGCGTCGGGTGCTGCCTATTACGACTGGGTCAGCTGGCTGTTCGGTACGCTGATCGGCAAGCTGGTGCTGTTCGGCTATACTTGGGCCCTGGTGCACCACATGCTCGGCGGCTTGCGCCACTTTGCCTGGGATCTCGGCTACGGCTACGAGAAGCACTTCGCCACCAAGATGGCCAAGGCAACGATCATCGGTTCGGTGGCGCTGACGCTGCTGATCTGGGTGGTCGGCTATCTCGTTCGCTGACTGAGGGAGAATACTCATGGATATGCGCACTCCTCTCGGCAAGGTTCGCGGTCTTGGCTCGGCCAAGGAAGGCACGGATCATTTCTGGCGCCAGCGCCTGACGGCCGTCGCCAACGTTCCGCTGTTGATCTTCTTCGTCATCTTTCTCGTTCGTTACGCAGGCGCGCCCTATGCGGATGTCGTCGCCGCGCTCGCGAACCCCTTCGTCGCCGTCGTCATGGCGCTCGTCGTGCTCTCGGGCCTCGTTCACATGCGGCTCGGCATGCAGGTGATCATCGAAGACTACGTGCATGGCGAAGGCATGAAGATCGTGCTTCTCATGCTCAATACATTTTTCACGATCGCGGTTGGCGGGCTCTGTCTCTTCGCCATCCTGAAGATCGCTTTTGCAGGGTAATTTCGCCATGGCATCGAACAGTTCACCCGCTGCAAACGGCAAGGCCTATCAATATGTCGATCACGCCTTCGACGTCGTCGTCGTCGGCGCCGGCGGTGCGGGCTTGCGCGCGACGCTCGGCATGGCCGAGCAGGGTCTGAAGACCGCCTGCATCACCAAGGTCTTCCCGACCCGCTCGCACACGGTTGCCGCCCAGGGCGGCATTGCCGCCTCGCTGCAGAACATGACGCCGGACAGCTGGCAGTGGCACCTCTACGACACCGTCAAGGGTTCCGACTGGCTCGGCGATGTCGACGCCATGCAGTATCTCGCCATGGAAGCGCCGAAGGCGGTCTATGAGCTCGAGCACTATGGCGTGCCGTTCTCGCGCAACGCCGAAGGCAAGATCTATCAGCGACCGTTCGGCGGCCACATGCAGAACTACGGCGAAGGCCCGCCGGTCCAGCGCACCTGTGCTGCTGCCGACCGTACCGGCCACGCGATCCTGCACACGCTCTATGGTCAGTCTCTGCGCAACAACGCCGAGTTCTTCATCGAGTATTTCGCGCTCGACCTGATCATGTCGGATGACGGCCGCTGCACCGGCGTCGTCGCCTGGAACCTCGACGACGGCACGATCCATCGCTTCTCCGCCAAGATGGTGGTGCTGGCGACCGGCGGTTACGGCCGCGCCTACTTCTCGGCGACCTCGGCGCACACCTGCACGGGCGACGGCGGCGGCATGATTGCACGCGCCGGCCTGCCGCTGCAGGACATGGAATTCGTCCAGTTCCATCCGACCGGCATCTACGGTGCGGGCTGCCTGATCACCGAAGGCGCACGCGGCGAAGGCGGCTACCTCGTCAACTCCGAAGGCGAGCGCTTCATGGAGCGCTATGCGCCGTCCGCCAAGGACCTTGCCTCGCGCGACGTCGTCTCGCGCTGCATGACGATGGAAATCCGCGAAGGCCGCGGCGTCGGCAAGAACAAGGACCACATCTTCCTGCACCTGGATCACCTCGATCCGGCCGTCCTGCACGAACGCCTGCCGGGCATCTCGGAATCGGCGAAGATCTTTGCCGGTGTCGACGTGACCCGGGAGCCGATCCCGGTTCTGCCGACGGTGCACTACAACATGGGCGGCGTGCCGACCAACTACTGGGGCGAAGTCCTGAATGCCGACAGCCAGAACCCGGAGCGCATTGCGCCCGGCCTGATGGCGGTCGGCGAAGCCGGCTGCGCCTCGGTGCACGGCGCCAACCGCCTCGGCTCCAACTCGCTGATCGATCTTGTGGTCTTCGGCCGTGCCGCCGCCATCCGCGCCGGCCAGGTCATCGACCGCAACGAGCCCGTGCCGGAACTCAACAAGGCCTCCTGCGACCGGATCATGGACCGCTTCGACCGCCTGCGTAACGCCAATGGCTCCACGCCGACCGCCGTGCTGCGCGAAAAGATGCAGCGCGCCATGCAGGAAGACGCGGCCGTGTTCCGCACCCAGGAATCGCTGGAATCGGGCTGCAAGCGCATTTCGGCGATCTGGAAGGAGATGCCCGACATCAAGGTCACCGACCGCTCGATGATCTGGAACTCGGACCTCGTCGAGACGCTGGAACTCGAAAACCTCATGGCCAACGCCATCACGACGATCTACGGCGCCGAAGCGCGCAAGGAGAGCCGTGGTTCGCACGCCCGCGAGGACTACACCGAGGGTCCGCTCGGCGGCCGCGACGACGTCAACTGGCGCAAGCACACGCTCGCCTGGGTCAACGAGGCCGGCGACGTCAAGCTCGACTACCGCCCCGTCCATACCGACCTGATCGCCGACGGCATCGATCCCAAGAAGATCGAGCCGAAGGCCCGCGTCTATTGATCTTGAGGAACAAGCCACATGGTTGAACTCGCTCTCCCCAAGAACTCGCAGATGACGGAAGGCAAGGTCTGGCCGAAGCCTGCCGGCGCGACCAACGTTCGCGAATACCGCATCTATCGCTGGAACCCGGATGACGGTGCCAATCCGCGCATCGATACCTTCTACATCGATGTCGACGATTGCGGCCCGATGGTGCTCGACGGTCTGCTCTACATCAAGAACAAGATCGACCCGACGCTGACGCTGCGCCGCTCCTGCCGCGAAGGCATCTGCGGGTCGTGCGCCATGAACATCGACGGCACCAACACGCTCGCCTGCACCAAGGGCATGGACGAGGTGAAGGGTGCGGTAAAGGTCTATCCGCTGCCGCACATGCCGGTCGTGAAGGACCTGGTTCCCGACCTCACCAACTTCTACGCCCAGCACCGCTCGATCGAGCCCTGGCTGAAGACGGTATCGCCGACGCCGGCCAAGGAATGGAAGCAGAGCCACGAGGACCGCCTCAAGCTCGACGGCCTCTACGAGTGCATCCTGTGCGCCTGCTGCTCGACCTCCTGTCCGAGCTATTGGTGGAACGGCGACCGTTACCTCGGTCCGGCGGTTCTGCTGCAAGCCTATCGCTGGCTGATCGATAGCCGCGACGAAGCGACCGGCGAGCGCCTCGACAACCTCGAGGATCCCTTCCGCCTCTATCGTTGCCACACGATCATGAACTGCGCCCAGGCCTGTCCGAAGGGCCTGAACCCGGCCAAGGCGATCGGCGAGATCAAGAAGATGCTGGTCGAGCGCCGTGTGTAATCGGCCGGACCGGACATGAAGTTTTGGAAACGGCGGGCCCTGGCTCGCCGTTTTCTGTTTTGCGCCTCTCCAGGGCGGCGGACAATTCGTGATTGTGCCGATGCGGGAGAAGGCGGGCCGACGGCAGGAGGCGATGATACGCAGCGAGGACGTGGGGCGCGATCCGGCCCTGCGGACGTTTCAATCCTGCAACAGGTCGCCAGGAATCGTCGTCCCTTGATTTGTCAGGTGGATTTGCTGTATTTCGGCCTATATTATCGCGTTGCATCATGGTTCGCGGACACGAACAGGAGTAGGGATATGCGGGTAATTCATGCGGCGGCGGGGCTGGCGGTTGTGCTTGCGCTGGCCGGATGCCAACGGACGTCGATGGGCGGTTTCAGCTCCCAGGACGCCTCGCCCGCTCCCATCCAGGCCGCACCGGTCCCTTCGGTTTCGTCGAACCAGCTTCCGGCACCGACCGGAAACACGTCGCAATTCCCGGCTGCACCGGCGAGCGGCACGGCGGTTGCCGGCGGCGCTGTCCAGCAGCCCGGCACGCAGGTCGCCGCGGCTGCAGGTGGCGGGCTCGACGTCACCAAGGAAGCGATGGTTGGCAACTGGCGCGTCTCCAGCGCCGGCAGCTCCTGCGACATGTTCCTGACGCTCACCAATCTTGGCTCCGGTTCGCGCGGCGGCACCCGCGGTTGCGCCGGCGAGCTGACGACCATGGGCTCCTGGGAAGTGGCCGGCAAGCAGGTGGTCCTCAAGGACCGCAGCGGCAATGCCATCGCCCGCCTCTACAAGACGGCCGACGCGCGTTTCGACGGCTCGACCAATGGCGGCCAGCCGGTCAGCCTCAGCCGCTGACGCTTCTCCAGCCCGGTCTCGTGCCGGGCTTTTGTTTTCCGTCCCATCTCGGGTGAGACGTGCTCAATCCTGACGACAGCATTTACCGCAAGCTCGAAGCGCTCGTCGCGAACGGCGAGCGCAAGCGTGACCCGGCGCAGTTTACGATCGCGCGGCGGTTCGATCATCTCTCGGCCGAGCTGCTCGCCAGCCGCCCGTCGCGCAAGACCAATGCGCTCGGCTGGCTGTTTGCCTCGCGCAAGAAGGACCACCCGCCGGTCAAGGGCCTCTACATCCACGGCGGCGTGGGGCGCGGCAAGACCATGCTGATGGACATGTTCTTCGAGGCGGTGCCGATCCAGCGCAAGCGCCGGGCGCATTTCCACGAGTTCATGGCCGATGTGCACGAGCGCATCTACAAGCACCGGCAGAAGCTGAAGAACGGCGAGACCAAGCAGGCCGATCCGATCCCGCCCGTCGCCTCCGAGCTCTTCGGTGAAGCGCGGCTGCTCTGCTTCGACGAATTCTCCGTGACCGACATCGCCGATGCGATGATCCTCGGCCGCCTGTTCGGCGAACTCTTCGCCAAGGGCTGCGTGCTGGTTGCCACCTCGAACGTGGCGCCCGACGATCTCTATCGCGATGGCCTCAACCGCGGCCTTTTTTTGCCGTTCATCGAACTCCTTAAGGCAAATGCCGAGGTTATCTCGCTGGACACGGACACCGACTACCGGCTGACAAAGACCGATGGCAGCCCGGTGTGGCTCTCGCCGCTCGGGCCTGAGGCGGATGCGGCGATGGCGCGCGCCTGGGCTCATGAGACCGGCAATGTGCCGGCCGCTCCGGCGGACGTGCCGCGCAAGGGGCGCAAGATCCCCGTACCGGCCGCGTCCGGAAAGAGTGCTCGCTTCAATTTCGGCGACCTCTGCCAGCAACCGCTTGGGGCTGCCGACTATCTCGCCATCCTCGAGCGCTATTCGACGATCTTCGTCGACCACGTACCGCATCTCGGTCCGCATATGCGCAACGAGACCAAGCGCTTCATCCTGCTGGTCGATACGCTCTACGACAACGGCGCCCGGCTCTTTGCCTCTGCGGCGGCAGAGCCGCAGGATCTCTTGACCCAGAAGAAGGGCACGGAAGGCTTCGAGTTCGACCGCACGGTTTCACGTCTGATCGAGATGCAAAGCGAGGAATATGCCGCTGCGCATCCCGCAAATGTTGCTGTTTCGTGACGCAGATGTGGCGAAAACTCTTACGTTTACGTAAGTATTTTATGATCTAACCGATTGAAATTGTTCCACCAAAAAGTATCGATTGATATTTTAACGATTGCCGTTTAATGGCTTCCGGCGAAGGTTTGGCGTTTGCCGCGTTTCAGGCCTTGATCATATTGGGATCACAAAGGAAGCACTTTCATGGCTCGCAACAAGATCGCACTTATCGGTTCAGGGATGATTGGTGGCACGCTGGCGCATCTCGCCGGCCTGAAGGAACTGGGCGACATCGTCCTCTTCGACATCGCCGACGGCATTCCGCAGGGCAAGGGTCTCGACATCGGCCAGTCCTCCCCGGTCGAAGGCTTCGACGTGAACCTGACGGGTGCGAGCGATTATTCCGCCATCGAAGGCGCTGATGTCTGCATCGTCACCGCCGGCGTCGCTCGCAAGCCGGGCATGAGCCGCGACGACCTGCTCGGCATCAACCTCAAGGTCATGGAACAGGTCGGCGCCGGCATCAAGAAGTATGCCCCGAACGCCTTCGTCATCTGCATCACCAACCCGCTCGACGCCATGGTGTGGGCGCTGCAGAAGTTCTCGGGCCTGCCGAAGAACAAGGTCGTCGGGATGGCCGGCGTTCTCGATAGTTCGCGCTTCCGCCTGTTCCTGTCCCAGGAATTTAACGTCTCGGTCCAGGACGTCACCGCCTTCGTTCTCGGCGGCCACGGCGACACCATGGTGCCGCTTGCCCGTTACTCGACCGTTGCCGGCATCCCGCTGACCGACCTCGTGCAGATGGGCTGGGTCACCAAGGAACGCCTCGAAGAAATTATCCAGCGCACCCGTGACGGCGGCGCCGAAATCGTCGGCCTGCTCAAGACCGGTTCGGCCTACTACGCACCGGCCGCCTCGGCGATCGAAATGGCTGAAGCCTACCTCAAGGACAAGAAGCGCGTTCTGCCCTGCGCGGCACACCTGACCGGCCAGTACGGCGTCAAGGACATGTATGTCGGCGTTCCGACCGTTATCGGCGCCGGCGGCGTCGAGCGCATTATCGAGATCGATCTCAACAAGGCCGAGAAGGAAGCGTTCGACAAGTCCGTCGCTTCGGTCGCCGGTCTTTGCGAAGCCTGCATCGGCATTGCGCCGAGCCTCAAGCAGTAATCGCCTCCCGTCGGGCGGACGCTGATCCGCTCGACCTCATTGTTTTTGCCGCATTGGTGCGGGTAGGTGCCCCACCTGCCCGCACAATGCTCAGACAGGAAAAACACCATGAACATTCATGAATATCAGGCCAAGGCTCTCCTGAAGAGCTATGGCGCACCGGTCGCGGAAGGTGTCGCGATCTTCTCGGCTGACGAAGCTGAAGCTGCTGCCAAGTCGCTCCCGGGCCCGCTCTACGTGGTCAAGAGCCAGATCCATGCGGGCGGCCGCGGCAAGGGCAAGTTCAAGGAACTGTCCGCCGACGCCAAGGGCGGCGTTCGTCTTGCCTTCTCGATCGACGAAGCCAAGGCCCATGCCAAGGAAATGCTCGCCAACACGCTCGTTACCGCCCAGACCGGCCCGGCCGGCAAGCAGGTGAACCGCCTCTACATCGAGGACGGCGCCGACATCGACCGCGAACTGTATCTGTCGCTGCTCGTCGACCGCTCGGTCGGCCAGGTTGCCTTCGTCGTTTCGACGGAAGGCGGCATGGACATCGAGGCTGTTGCGCACGACACGCCGGAAAAGATCGTCAACGTAGCGATCAACCCGGAAGCCGGCGTCACCGCCGCTGATCTTGCCAAGCTCACCGCGGCCCTGAAGCTTGAAGGCGAAGCCAAGGCTGACGCTGAAAAGCTCTTCCCGATCCTCTACAAGGCCTTTGTCGAGAAGGACATGAGCCTGCTCGAGATCAACCCGCTGATCGTCATGAAGAACGGCCGCATGCGCGTTCTCGACGCCAAGGTCTCGTTCGACGGCAACGCGCTCTTCCGCCACGACGACATCAAGGCTCTGCGCGACGAGACCGAAGAAGACGCCAAGGAAATCGAGGCCTCGAAGTGGGATCTCGCCTATGTCGCGCTCGACGGCAACATCGGCTGCATGGTCAACGGCGCCGGCCTTGCCATGGCGACGATGGACATCATCAAGCTCTACGGCAAGGAGCCGGCGAACTTCTGCGACGTCGGCGGCGGCGCCGGCAAGGAGAAGGTCGCGGCAGCCTTCAAGATCATCACGGCCGACCCGAAGGTCGAGGGCATCCTCGTCAACATCTTCGGCGGCATCATGAAGTGCGATGTCATCGCTGAAGGCGTCGTTGCGGCCGTGCAGGAAGTTGGCCTCAAGGTTCCGCTGGTCGTTCGTCTCGAAGGCACGAATGTCGAGCTTGGCAAGAAGATCCTGAATGAATCCGGCCTGGCGATCACCGCCGCCGACGATCTGGACGATGCTGCCAAGAAGATCGTCGCCGCGATCAACGGCTAACTGAAGGACCACCTCATGTCGATTCTCGTTAACAAGAACACCAAGGTCCTCGTTCAGGGCCTGACCGGCAAGACCGGCACCTTCCATACCGAACAGGCGCTCGCCTATTACGGCACGCAGATGGTCGGCGGTATTCACCCGAAGAAGGGCGGCGAAACCTGGACCGGCTCCAAGGGCGAAACCCTGCCGATCTTCGCCTCGGTTGCCGAAGGCCGTGAAAAGACCGGCGCGGACGCATCCGTGATCTACGTTCCGCCGGCAGGTGCCGCGGACGCGATCATCGAGGCGATCGATGCGGAAATCCCGTTCATCACCTGCATCACCGAAGGCATCCCGGTTGCCGACATGGTACGCGTCAAGGCTCGCCTCGACCGCTCCAAGTCGCGTCTGCTCGGCCCGAACTGCCCCGGTATCCTGACGCCGGAAGAATGCAAGATCGGCATCATGCCGGGCTCGATCTTCCGCAAGGGTTCGGTCGGCATCGTCTCGCGCTCCGGCACGCTGACCTATGAAGCCGTGTTCCAGACCTCCAACGAAGGCCTCGGCCAGACGACGGCCGTCGGCATCGGCGGCGACCCGGTCAAGGGCACCGAGTTCATCGACGTGCTCGAGATGTTCCTGGCGGACGAAGCCACGACCTCGATCATCATGATCGGCGAAATCGGCGGCTCGGCCGAAGAGGATGCTGCACAGTTCCTCATCGACGAAGCCAAGAAGGGCCGCAAGAAGCCGATGGCCGGTTTCATCGCGGGCCGTACCGCTCCGAAGGGCCGTACCATGGGTCACGCCGGCGCTGTCGTTTCCGGCGGCAAGGGCGATGCGGAATCCAAGATCGCTGCGATGGAGCAGGCAGGCATCCACGTATCGCCTTCGCCGGCTCGTCTCGGCAAGACGCTGGTCGAAGTCCTGAAGGGCTGATCTCAAACCATTTGTCCGGGCCGGTCGATCCGGCCCGGACAACGTGCCTGCCGCCTGTTTCCTTGGCTGATTGAAGATCAGGACATGCGGCAATGACTGCCACGGTGACCCAGCGCGTCCTGACGATGCGCGGCGCCGTAGGAAAAAGGCCCGGCGCCCGGACGCGCCGAACGAACATGAACGACCGGGATACCCGGCAACCCAACTTCAGTCAGGAGGCGGACAGATCAGTCCGCGTGAGACCATGACAAGGCAAGAGGCCAACGAGCAATTCCAGCTCACTTCGTTTCTGGACGGCGCCAACGCCGCCTATATCGAGCAGCTCCATGCACGCTACGAGGCGGACCCGGCGTCCGTGTCGGCTGAATGGCAGGCCTTCTTCAAGGCGCTCGCCGACCGGCCGGAAGATGTGGTGAAGGCAGCCAAGGGCGCCTCCTGGAAAAAGAACAACTGGCCGATCCCGGCCAATGGCGAACTGGTCTCGGCGCTCGATGGCGACTGGGGCACGGTCGAGAAGGTCATCGAGAAGAAGGTCAAGGCGAAGGCCGAGGAAACGGCGGCCGCCACCGGCACCGTCGCCAGCGCTGCTGACATCCACCAGGCGACGCGCGATTCCGTCCGCGCCATCATGATGATCCGCGCCTATCGCGCCCGCGGCCACCTGCATGCCAAGCTCGACCCGCTCGGCCTGGCTGCCCCGGTTGAAGACTACAACGAGCTTTCGCCCTCGAACTACGGTTTCGAGGACAAGGATCTCGACCGCAAGATCTTCATCGACAACGTGCTCGGCCTTGAATACGCGACCCTCCGTGAGATGGTCGAAATCCTCGAGCGCACCTACTGCTCGACGATCGGCGTCGAGTTCATGCACATGTCCAACCCGGAAGAGAAGGGCTGGATCCAGGAGCGCATCGAAGGTCCGGACAAGGGCGTCGACTTCACGCCTGAAGGCAAGAAGGCGATCCTGCAGAAGCTGATCGAGGCCGAAGGCTTCGAGCAGTTCATCGACGTCAAGTACAAGGGCACCAAGCGCTTCGGTCTCGACGGCGGTGAGTCGCTCATCCCGGCGCTCGAGCAGATCATCAAGCGCGGCGGCCAGGAAGGCCTCAAGGAAATCGTGCTCGGCATGGCCCACCGCGGCCGTCTGAACGTGCTTTCCCAGGTCATGGCAAAGCCGCACCGCGCCATCTTCCACGAGTTCAAGGGCGGCTCCTACGCGCCTGACGACGTCGAAGGTTCGGGCGACGTGAAGTACCACCTCGGTGCGTCTTCCGACCGCGAATTCGACGGCAACAAGGTTCACCTGTCGCTGACGGCAAACCCGTCGCACCTGGAAATCGTCAACCCTGTGGTCATGGGCAAGGCACGCGCCAAGCAGGACCAGATGGCGACCGTGTTTGAAGGCGACATCATTCCGCTGCGCGAACGCTCTAAGGTCATGCCGCTGCTGCTGCATGGTGACGCCGCTTTTGCCGGCCAGGGCGTGATTGCCGAAATCCTCGGGCTTTCCGGCCTGCGCGGTCACCGCGTTGCCGGTACGGTCCACTTCATCATCAACAACCAGATCGGCTTCACCACCAATCCGGCCTTCTCGCGCTCGTCGCCCTATCCGTCCGACGTCGCCAAGATGATCGAAGCGCCGATCTTCCACGTTAACGGCGATGATCCGGAAGCGGTTGTCTACGCGGCCAAGATCGCCACCGAATTCCGGATGAAGTTCCACAAGCCTGTCGTCATCGACATGTTCTGCTACCGCCGCTTCGGCCACAACGAAGGCGACGAGCCGGCGTTCACTCAGCCGAAGATGTACAAGGTCATCCGCGCCCACAGGACCGTCGTCCAGGTCTACTCCGACCGCCTGATCGCCGAAGGCCTGATCTCCGAAGGCGAAGTCGAGAAGATGAAGGCCGACTGGCGTGCGCATCTCGAACAGGAGTTCGAGGCCGGCCAGTCCTACAAGCCGAACAAGGCCGACTGGCTTGACGGTGTCTGGTCGGGCCTGCGTTCGGCCGACAACCAGGACGAACAGCGCCGCGGCAAGACCTCGGTGCCGATGAAGCAGTTGAAGGAAGTCGGCCGCAAGATCTCCGAGATCCCGGCTGGGTTCAGCGCGCACCGCACGATCCAGCGCTTCATGGAAAACCGCGCCAACATGATCCAGACCGGCGAAGGTGTCGACTGGGCCATGGCCGAGGCGCTCGCTTTCGGCACGCTGGTCACGGAAGGCACCAAGATCCGCCTGTCGGGCCAGGACTGCGAACGCGGTACCTTCTCGCAGCGCCACTCGGTGCTCTACGATCAGCAGTCGGAAGAGCGCTACATCCCGCTCGCAAACCTGTCGCCGACCCAGGCGCGCTACGAAGTCATCAACTCGATGCTTTCGGAAGAGGCAGTTCTCGGCTTCGAGTACGGCTACTCGCTCGCCCGTCCGAACGCGCTCACCCTCTGGGAAGCCCAGTTCGGCGACTTCGCCAACGGTGCGCAGGTCGTCTTCGACCAGTTCATCTCGTCGGGCGAACGCAAGTGGCTGCGCATGTCGGGTCTCGTCTGCCTGCTGCCGCACGGCTATGAAGGCCAGGGTCCGGAGCACTCGTCTGCTCGCCTGGAACGCTTCCTGCAGCTTTGCGCGGAAGACAACATGCAGGTCGCCAACGTCACGACGCCGGCGAACTACTTCCACATCCTGCGCCGCCAGGTGAAGCGCGACTTCCGCAAGCCGCTGATCCTGATGACGCCGAAGTCGCTGCTGCGTCACAAGCGTGCGATCTCCAGCCTGTCGGAAATGGCCGGCGAGAGCTCGTTCCACCGCCTGCTGTGGGACGATGCCGAGGTGATCAAGGACGGCCCGATCAAGCTGCAGAAGGACTCGAAGATCCGTCGCGTCGTGCTCTGCTCGGGCAAGGTCTACTACGACCTGCTCGAAGAACGCGAAAAGCGCGGCATCGACGACATCTACCTGCTGCGCGTCGAACAGCTCTACCCGTTCCCGGCCAAGGCGCTCATCAACGAGCTCAGCCGCTTCCGCAACGCGGAGATGGTCTGGTGCCAGGAAGAGCCGAAGAACATGGGCGCTTGGTCGTTCATCGACCCGTACCTCGAATGGGTTCTTGCCCATATCGACGCCAAGTATCAGCGCGTGCGCTACACCGGCCGTCCGGCTGCCGCATCGCCGGCGACGGGCCTGATGTCGAAGCACCTGGCGCAGCTTGCCGCCTTCCTCGAGGACGCGCTGGGGGGCTGATGCTCCCCACGCTCTGAGCCAATAGAAACAGATATCTGATCAACGGAACAAAAATCATGGCAACAGAAATCCGCGTTCCCACCCTTGGCGAATCCGTCAGCGAAGCGACCGTCGGCACCTGGTTCAAGAAGGTCGGCGACGCCATCAAGGCCGATGAACCCCTGCTCGAACTCGAAACCGACAAGGTGACGATCGAAGTTCCGGCTCCGGCCGCAGGCACGCTCTCTGAAATCGTCGCCCAGGCCGGCGAGACCGTCGGTCTCGGCGCGCTGCTCGGCCAGATCGCTGCAGGTGCCGCTGGCGCCGCAGCGGCCGCTCCGGCTGCTGCCGCCGAAAAGAAGGCCGAGCCGGCTGCTGCCGCCCCGGCCGCTGCTGCAGCACCGGCTGCCTCGTCGATGCCGCCGGCACCGTCGGCTGGCAAGCTGCTTGCCGAAAACAACCTCTCGGCCGATCAGGTCGACGGCTCCGGCAAGCGTGGCCAGGTGCTGAAGGGCGACGTCCTTGCAGCCGTCGCCAAGGGCATCTCGACGCCGGCCGCTTCCGAGCCAGCCAAGGTCCAGGCCCGTGCGCCGTCGACGGCTGAAGACGTCGTTCGCGAAGAGCGCGTCAAGATGACCCGCCTGCGCCAGACGATTGCCCGTCGCCTCAAGGATGCGCAGAACACTGCCGCCATGCTCACCACCTACAACGAGGTGGACATGAGCGCCGTCATGTCGCTGCGCAACAAGTACAAGGACATCTTCGAGAAGAAGCACGGCGTGAAGCTCGGCTTCATGGGCTTCTTCACCAAGGCCGTCACCCACGCGCTGAAGGAAATCCCGGCCGTCAACGCCGAGATCGACGGCACCGACATCATCTACAAGAACTACTGCCACATCGGCGTCGCCGTCGGCACGGACAAAGGTCTTGTGGTTCCGATCGTTCGCGATGCCGACCAGATGTCGATCGCCGAGATCGAAAAGGACATCGGTCGCCTCGGCAAGGCTGCCCGTGACGGCGCGCTGTCGATGGCCGACATGCAGGGCGGCACCTTCACCATCTCCAACGGTGGCGTCTACGGTTCGCTGATGTCTTCGCCGATCCTCAACGCGCCGCAGTCGGGCATCCTCGGCATGCACAAGATCCAGGAGCGTCCGGTCGCCATCGGCGGCCAGGTCGTCATCCGCCCGATGATGTACCTCGCGCTCTCCTACGATCACCGCATCGTCGACGGCAAGGAAGCCGTGACCTTCCTCGTGCGCGTCAAGGAAAGCCTGGAAGATCCGGAACGCCTGGTTCTCGATCTCTGATTATCCGGAAACAGCGGGGGCGTCCTTCATGCCCCCGCCGTTCGCCGTCCGCGATCACGCGCGGCGAAAACCGTCTCTGCGGCCTGGCCGGAGAGACTGGCCCTCAGGGCCGATGATGTCGATCCGAACCGCTCCTGCGATTGCGAGGGATGATGGAAGCCGCCGCAGCGTCGACTGAAATCTGGGTGCTTGGCTGGAGCGTGGTGTTCCTGATCGTGCACATCCTGGTGCAGGCGCTGTCGCTCGATCTCGCCGGCGATCTCGGTTTCAAGTATCTGCTCGGCCCCCGCGACGAACAGCGCGTTTCGAAGAGCATCGTGGCAGGACGTTTGCTGCGGTCGCTTCGCAACATGCTGGAAACCTATCCGGCCTTCGTTGGGCTTGCGCTCGCCCTGGCAGTGACCGGCAAGACCGGCGGTCTCGGCGCCATCGGCGCAGTGACCTGGCTTCTGGCACGGCTGGCTTACACCGTTCTCTACGCGGCCGGCGTTCCCGTGCTGCGCACCCTCGTCTGGTTCGTGTCGATCATTGCGCTGTTGCTGATGGTCGTCCGGCTCATGGCATAGCATCCCGGCGACAAGGCAAGAGGAGACTGGCATGGCATTCGGACCCGACGTTCCGCCGATCCAGGCGCATATCTGCGTCAAGGACGGGCTTGCCGCCATCGCCTTTTACGAGAAGGCGCTCGGTGCGGTGAATACATTCCACGCGATGGCCGAGGACGGCAAACGCGTCATGCACGCCAATCTGGCGATCTGCGGCGGCGAGGTGATGCTGCACGACGAATTCCCCGAATTCGGCGGCAGCGTGCTTTCGCCGAACACGATCGGCGGTACCGGCGTTGCGATCAGCATCAACCTGGCGAAGCCTGCCGATGTCGACGCAGCCTACGACAAGGCGGTGGCCGCCGGGGCATCGACAGTTCTGGAGGCGCAGGATACCTTCTGGCACGCACGCTACGCGCGCATCCAGGATCCCTTCGGCCACGTCTGGGCCTTCAACGCACCGGTCGCAAACCCATGAGCCAGTATTTCTTCGAACTCGCATCGCTGATGGCGATCTTCGCCTTCGCCATCGTCTCGCCCGGCGCAGACCTCGCGATGGTAATGCGCCAGTCGATCGTGCATGGCCGCCGTCCGGCGATCATCACGTCCTTCGGCATCGGCACGTCGCTGATGTTCCATGTGACTTACACGATCCTCGGCCTCGGACTGATCATTTCGCAGTCGATCTATCTGTTCAACATCGTCAAATGGTGCGGCGTCGCTTACCTGATCTATATCGGCATCAAGGCGCTTCGCGCCGGCCAGACGGAGATCAACGTCGACCACACGGAAGGCAGCGGGTCGGTCAAGGGCCAGTCGGCGGCCAAGGCCTTCGGCCTCGGCTTTGCCGCCAACGCGCTCAACCCCAAGCCGGTGTTCTTCTTCCTGTCGATCTTCTCGACGGTCGTTCACGCCCATACGCCGATGATGATCAAGTTCGGCTACGGCCTTGTCATGGCGACCTGCCTGATCGCGTGGTTCGTCGGCGTCAGCCTGTTCATGACGACGCCGCGCATGCGTGCTGCGTTTACGCGCGCCAGCAAGTGGATCGACCGCGCCAGCGGCGTGGTCTTCATCGCGCTCGGCCTCAAGCTCGCGACGGAGAAGGCTGCCTGATCATGCGCTCCGGTCGACTCCTTTCAGCTCTGTTCGGTCTTGCCTTTGCCGCGCCGGCGATTGCCGCCGACTGCAAGCAGTCGCACGCGATCTACGGCGACCGCGACGGAGCCTACGAGCTGCGTTTCGAACCGGTCGGCTCGGCAAGCGCCGCGACCAGCAACCACTTCAAGGTGGCGGTTCTCAAGCCCGGCCTGCTGCTCGATGGCGTCGTCATGCCGGCGGGCGAGCCGGAACGGGCGACCGGGCTGATCATGCACAATTGCCCCGAGGGGGATGCGACCGGCGAGGAACTGCGCGCCTGTACTGTGTGGCAGGGTGTCGTCTACGCGCTCGACAAGGCCGGCGCGATCAGCGAGATCCCGCAAGAGAGCGAGACGGCGGCCGAGCAACTGCTGCTTCCCGACTTCGGTCCGTCGCTTCGCGCTTCGACCGCCTGGGGCAAGGGCAAGGCCGAGGCCGACAGTTGGGATGCCTTCACGTTCAAGGGATGCGCCGCATGAGTGCGAGCCCTGTTCTTCTCGTGACCGGCGGCAGCCGCGGCATCGGTGCTGCAATCTGCCTTGGCGCTGCAAAAGCCGGCTGGCGGGTCGCTGTCAACTATGCGTCGAACCGCGATGCGGCCGATGCGGTTGTCGGCGCGATCGAGCGGGCCGGCGGCACGGCGATCGCAGTTCAGGGCGATGTCGGCTCCGAGGCGGATGTCCAAGCGATCTTTGCTGCCATCGATTCGGCTTTCGGCCGGCTGGACGGGCTCGTCAACAATGCCGGCATCGTCGGACAGACGGCACGTGTCGACGAGATGTCGCCCGAGCGGCTTGAGCGCATGTTCCGCATCAACGTCACCGGCTCCATGCGCTGTGCAGCGGAAGCCGTCCGGCGCATGTCGACACGATACGGGCACCAGGGCGGTGTCATCGTCAACATCTCCTCGGTTGCCGCCACGCTTGGCTCGCCGGCGCAGTATGTCGATTACGCCGCCTCGAAAGGTGCGATCGACACCTTCACGACAGGGCTTTCGCGCGAGGTCGCGACCGAAGGCATTCGCGTCAACGCGATACGGCCCGGCATCATCGATACCGAGATCCACGCCTCCGGCGGCCTGCCGGACCGGGCGCGTGATCTCGCCTTCACCATTCCCGTTCAGCGACCCGGCACGGCCGAGGAAGTCGCTGACGCGGTTCTCTACCTCCTGTCGGATAAGGCGACTTATGTGACGGGGGCAATTCTCAATGTCAGCGGCGGACGGTAACCGTCCTGAAGGAAGGATATTCTAATGGCTTATGATCTCATCGTTATCGGCAGCGGCCCCGGCGGCTATGTCTGCGCGATCAAGGCGGCCCAGCTCGGCCTGAAGGTCGGCGTCGTCGAAAAGCGCGCCACCTACGGCGGTACCTGCCTCAACATCGGCTGCATCCCGTCGAAGGCGTTGCTGCATGCTTCCGAGATGTTCCATCAGGTTGCCCACGGTGTTGACGCGCTCGGCGTCGAAGTCGCGGCACCGAAGCTGAACCTCGAAAAGATGATGGCCCACAAGGACGCGACCGTTAAGGCCAATGTCGACGGCGTCTCGTTCCTGTTCAAGAAGAACAAGATCGACGGCATCCAGGGCACCGGCAAGGTGCTCGGCCAGGGCAAGGTCTCCGTCACCAACGACAAGGGCGAGGAACAGATCCTCGAAACCAAGAACATCGTGATCGCCACCGGCTCCGACGTCGCTGGCATCCCGGGCGTCAAGGTCGATATCGACGAGAAGGTGATCATCTCGTCGACGGGCGGCATCGCGCTCGAGAAGGTTCCGGCCAACATGATCGTCGTCGGTGGCGGCGTCATCGGCCTCGAACTCGGCTCGGTCTGGGCCCGCCTCGGCGCCAAGGTCACCGTTGTCGAGTATCTCGACACGCTTCTCGGCGGCATGGATGGCGAGGTTGCCAAGCAGTTCCAGCGCATGCTCGCCAAGCAGGGCATGGACTTCAAGCTCGGCGCCAAGGTGACCGGCGTCGTCAAGGACGGCAAGGGCGCCAAGGTGACGTTCGAGCCGGTCAAGGGCGGTGACGCCCAGACGCTCGATGCCGATGTCGTGCTGATCGCCACCGGCCGCAAGCCCTACACCGACGGTCTTGGCCTTGCGGAAGCGGGCGTCGTCATGGACCAGCGCGGCCGCGTCGAGATCGACAATCACTTCCAGACAAGCGTCGCCGGCGTCTACGCGATCGGCGACGTCGTGCGCGGCCCGATGCTCGCCCACAAGGCGGAAGACGAAGGTGTTGCCGTTGCCGAGATCCTCGCCGGTCAGGCCGGCCACGTGAACTATGACGTCATCCCCGGCGTCGTCTACACCCAGCCGGAAGTCGCCTCCGTCGGCAAGACCGAAGAAGAGCTGAAGGCGGCTGGTGTCGCCTACAAGGTCGGCAAGTTCCCCTTCACCGCCAATGGCCGTGCGCGCGCGATGCTCGCCACCGACGGCTTCGTGAAGATCCTTGCGGACAAGGAAACCGACCGTGTGCTCGGCGGCCATATCGTCGGCTTCGGCGCCGGCGAGATGATCCACGAGATCGCGGTTCTGATGGAATTCGGCGGTTCGTCGGAAGACCTCGGCCGCACTTGCCACGCGCACCCGACCATGTCGGAAGCGGTCAAGGAAGCGGCACTTTCGACCTTCTTCAAGCCGATCCACATGTAAGGATCATGCAGGGGGCTGCGATCACGCGGCCCCCTGTTTCCGGCCGCGCTCGTGCGTGCCGGCTGGCCCTTGTGGTCATTGCACACTCAGTGGCGTCAGCGCCCGCTGACATTGTCGCCATCGGCAGTCCTGTTCGCCAAGCGACCGTATCATTCTTCTGAAGCAGACCTGAGGGCGTGGAAACGCTCCTCGAACTCGCGCCTCAGGCTGCGCCGGGCCTCGGCAGCGCGCTGCCGGCGTTTTCGGTCGGCCGTGTCGGTGACAAGGGTCGGAACCGGAGTCGGGCTGCCGTCGGCATCGACGGCGACCATGGTAAAATAGCAGGAATTGGTGTGGCGGCGCTCGCCGCTCCTGATGTTCTCGGCCTCGACCCGGATGCCGATTTCCATCGAGGTGCGGCCGGCATTGTTGACGGCTGCACGGAAGGTGACGAGCTCGCCGACATGGATCGGCTGGCGGAAGGTGACCTGGTCGACCGAGAGCGTCACGGCATATTGCTGAGAATAGCGCGAGGCACAGGAGAAGGCCACGCGATCGAGGAGATTGAGCAGCGCACCGCCATGGACCTTACCGCTGAAGTTCGCCATATCCGGCGTCATCAGTACGACCATCTCGAGTTCGCGTGTGTCGTAGCTGGTTTCCATTGTCCATCTCCAGATTTTGCAGCGTCCCGCCTGAGTTATGCAGCTTGCCGGAGCGAAGGGAAGGGGTGGAGGGCGGAGGATCTGGAAGAGGGGATGTGACGATTGGCCCGAGGGCTGCGACAAGCGGTCTTCTGTCCAGGCACGGGGGAGGGCGCGATCATGTCTGCAAGGACAGACGACGCGCGCGTCAGGAGGAAAGATGAAACCGAGAGCCGTGGCCATATCGTTGCCGAGCCGGCATCTACCGAATGCCGATTGGGCCGACCGCTTCGAGCTTGCCCTTGATGGCAAGGGCGTGACCGCGGCGGAAGCCGCCGAACGTTCGCTTGGCCGGTCGCCGCGATGGGTCCGCGTGTTGCTGCGCCTGCGCAACCGCATCGTCTCGATCATCGGCCTGAAGTCGGCGGCGCCGTCCAGCCGTCTGGGACTGATCGGGGCGTTTCCTGTCGTTTCGAAGAGTGATGACGAAGTGGTGCTCGGCTTCGATGACAAGCATCTCGATTTCCGCATCGTCGTCGACGTCCGGGCGGGGTCGGCGGTCAATCAGATCGTCGGCGTCACCACGCTTGTGCGCAGGCACAACACGCTCGGGCGGGTTTACCTCATGGCCGTCACGCCGTTTCACAAGGCTATCGTGCCGACACTTCTGGCGCGGGTGGCAGGTCCCGGCGGTTAAGTCCGGGGTTCAATTTTCAGTCCGGACAAAAGCAGGTCGAGATTGTCGCGTGCGCTGGTGAGGCGCATGGCCGGATCTTCCGCCTCGGCAATCCAGAGCGCCGCATCGGAGAGCGCGCCATTGATCAGCCGCGCCAATGTCTCGGCATTTCCCGGACGTACGACGCCCGCGGCGATCATCGCCGAAAGCCTGGTGGCAAGCGACGCGAGGCATTGGCGCCGGCTCGGTTCCAGCACGCTTGCGCCGAGTACGGCCGGCGCATCCTTCAACACGATCTGCCGGATTTCGGGTTCGAGCGCCATTTCCAGATACAGCCTGCAGCGGCGCACGAAACCGTCCCACGGGACCGGGGTCGCGGAGGCTGCGTCGAGCCGTGCGTCCATCTCGCCGTCCAGGGTCTCCACGACCGCACGCAGCAGGCCCTTCTTGTCGCCGAAATGATGATAGAGCGCCCCACGCGTGAGCCCGGCCAAGGCGGTGAAATCGTCCATCGAAGTCTCCGCATATCCGCGTTGCCTGAACGCTTCCCGGGCGGCGGCGATCAGCTTTGCCTTCGTTTCCGCGATCATGTCGCTGCGCGCGCGCCTTGTCATTTGCAGCTCCTCCTTTTGCATACGGTTCGTATGTTAATTGACATGCGAAGCGTATGTCAATATCACTGCCATACGCGGCGTATGTTAATGACGCGACGCTCAGACATGTATTGCAGGAGTTTTCATGGCCAATCCCTATGCACAGATCTTTGCTGCCAAAGGCACGATCGGCTTCACCTTGGCGGGATTGGTGTCACGGTTGCCGTTGTCGATGATGGGCATCGGCATCATCACCATGCTGGCCCAGTCCCGCGGCAGCTACGGTTTGGCTGGCGGTGTGGCCGCCGCCTTCACGCTGGCCTCGGCACTGCTGGCGCCGCAGGTTTCCCGGCTCGTCGATCGCTTCGGCCAGAGCCGCGTCCTGCCGGTCGCCGCGGCACTCAGCCTTCTCGGCAGCTCGGCTCTCCTCGTCTTGACCCATTGGCGGGCGCCGGACTGGACACTCTTCGTCTTTGCCATTCTTGCCGGGTGCACGCCCAGCATGTCGGCGATGACCCGGGCGCGATGGACCGAGCTCTATCGCGGCCGTCCGGAGCTGAAGACCGCCTTTTCGCTCGAATCGGTCTTCGACGAGATCTGCTTCATCGTCGGGCCGCCGATCGCCGTGGGCTTAAGTGTCGGCCTGTTTCCCGAGGCCGGACCGCTGGCGGCCGCCGCATGCCTGGCCATCGGGGTCACCGCCTTCGTGCTGCAGAAAGGCACCGAGCCACCGGTCAAGCCGGCCGATACGATGGCGCCCGGTTCGGTCCTTCGTTACCCGGCGCTGCGCGTGCTGATTGTCGCGCTCGCCGGCATGGGCATCATTGTCGGCACGATCGACGTGGTCAGCGTCGCCTTTGCCGAGGCCGAAGGGCGTCCAGCGGCGGCGAGCCTCGTGCTCTCCCTCTATGCCCTCGGTTCCTGCATCGCCGGTCTGGCGTTCGGTGCGGTCCGGATCGGCCTGCCTTTGGCGAAGCTGTTCATGATCGGTGCGGGCATGACCGCCGCCAGCACATTGCCGCTGCTCTTTGCCGACGGGATCGGCAGCCTTGCGACGATGATGTTCATTTCGGGCGTGTTCTTTGCGCCGACGATGATCATCGCCTTGAGCATCGGCGAAACCGCCGTGCCGCCGTCGAAGCTGACGGAAGGGCTGACCTGGCTGACCACCGGTCTCGGCATCGGTGTTGCGGCGGGCGCGGCGGTGTCAGGCGGCGTGGTCGCGCGCTTCGGCGTTCAGGCCGGCTTCACCATTGCGCTCGCCGCCGGGGCCTTGATCCTTGCCGCAGCGTTCTGGGGCTATCGCCGTCTGTCGTGGATCGAGAGTGATTCTACCACTGCGCGCGCGTCCGAGGTCGTTTCCCGTGCCGGTGCGCAAGGCTGAGAAGGGAGCGTCGTGCCGGCGGGCGCTCGCTGACGGCCGGCCCGTCAGTTGGCGCGCGTGACCGTAAAACCCTGGGCGCGAAGCAGTTCGACCAGACCTTCCTTGCCCGGCAGGTGCAGTGCGCCGACCGCCATGAAGGCGCCGCCGTCCTTGAGGATCGGTTCGGCGCGCGTCGCCATGGTTTTGTTGCGGTCGACGATGATGCGCTGCTCGAAATCGGCATAGCCGAAATCCTCGGCGCTCTTGTCCGACACGGCTTTCATCATCGGCATGATCATGCCGGTGTCGCCTGCGAGATAGAGATCGGTCATCGTCGCGAAGACGTCGTCGATGGTCTTGCCGAGCGCGAGCGTCTCGATGAGGGCGCGCAGATGCAGTTCGGTCGGCAGCGAGTCCATGGCGGCGAGCTGCTCGACCAGCGTTTCCAGCCCCTTCAGCCTCTTGCCCTGACTGACGGCATCCTCGGCGATCTTCTTGTCGAGGAAGGAGGCGCCTGCAGCCTTGCGGCTCATTTCGCAGGCGGGCAGCGCAACGAAGCTTGCGATCATCCAGGGCTTCATGCGGGAAACCAGGGTCAGCGGAATGCCGCGTGCCTTGAGGCCTGTTTCGAGCTGTTCGCGGTCGTCGGGCTTCAGGAAGTCGGCGATCGTCTTGTTGTCCGGAAGCATGGTAAGATCGGGTCGCATCAGGATCGCGGCGGCCGACTTCTTCTCGTCGATGATCTCGTCCGATTCGACGATGACGGTAGAGGCTGCCTCAAAGGCGGCGGGCGCCTCAGTCGGCAGGGCCAGCACGCGCGGATCGGTGACATGCATCGTGCCAAGCAGCCAGGACGGCGCGACACCGTCCTTCTCGATTTTCCAGAAGATGCCCTTGCTGTTCGGGATGGCGGCAGCTTCCGCTTCGAGTGCGGCCAGTTTCGTCGGGTCGGATTTTGCAAGCGCGGTCAGAACATTCGCGCCGCCACATTCGACCTCCGTGGCATCAGCCTCAGCGACGAAGACGAGAGCGACGAGGAGGCAGGCGGCGAGCATGACATGGAGCAGGGCGGCCAGCCAAAGTGCGCCATCGGCGAGCCGCGCAAGCAGGTGCCGCGGCAGGTTGTGCTGAGGTCTCGCAAAGGCGGTCATCGTTCTTCCCTGACAGTCGCATGGTCGATAGTCGACCCTAGGCCCGGCCCGGTCACGGCTTCCTTAACGGGCATGGTTAATCCGCCCTTTCGCCGAAAATCAGGCGCGCGGGTGAGCGCGGTCGTAGATTTCCAGAAGCCGAGCCGAATCGACGCCGGTATAGACCTGGGTGGTCGACAGGCTGGCATGGCCGAGCAGTTCCTGAATGGTCCTGAGATCGCCGCCGCCGGCCAGCAGATGGGTGGCGAAGGAGTGGCGCAGCGCATGCGGCGTTGCCGTCTCGGGCAGGCCGAGCGCCCCGCGCAGCTTCTGCATTTCGCGCTGGATGATCGCCGGCTGCAGCTTGGCGCCGCGCGCGCCCAGGAACAGCGGCGCATCGGCCGCGATCGGATAGGGGCAGAGCTTCAAGTAGGTGGCGACGGCTTCGCGCGCCGCTTCGATCAGCGGCACGATGCGGGTCTTGTCGCCCTTGCCGACGATGCGCAGCGACGAGGGCGCGCCGGCAAATTCTGACGGCGTGAGGCCGAGCGCCTCGGAAATGCGCAGGCCGCAGCCGTAGAGCAGGGTCAGCACCGCTGCGTTGCGCGCCGCGATCCAGGGTTCCTCGGCAAGTTGCGCCTCGGACGTCACGACATTCAGCGCTTCGCGATCGGTGAGCGGCTTCGGCAGGGATTTGGGCTGTTTGGGCGAACGCACCGCAGCCGCACCGGCCGCGTTGGCAAGGCCGTTGCGTTCGAGATAGCGCAGGAAGGAGCGAAGCCCGGCCAGCCCGCGGCCGAGCGTGCGGGCGCCGGCGCCGCCTTTGCGACGCTGGGCGAGGAAGCCGCGAAGGTCGGCCGGCCTCAGCGTGCGGATATCGGAAAGCCGTGGCGGCCCGGCGAGATGGCCGGTGAGAAATGTCAGGAATTGCCGGGTGTCGCGCTCATAGGCCTCGACGGTATTGTCGGAGAGGCGGCGCTCCCGCATGAGGCCGTCCAGCCAGCGCTGACGCTCGGCAAGTAGCTCGGGATGGCCGATGACGAGGAACTCGTTCATTGTCGTTTTCCTGAGTTTGTCGGTCCGCGACAATGCCCTGACGCATCTTAGGTTTTTGCTAATGCACCCTTGGAATCTGTCATCCTTCGATCATATAGAATTGCGATGGTCAGCCGCAAACAAACGGATCGGACTATGGCGGGACGGGATTCGGTGAACGGATTCGCGCATTTTGCAGAAGTAATCACCCTGGTCTCCCAGGGGCAGCCTGGCCACATCGTCGACACGCTGATCGCGGAGCGTGGCCAGCGGATCGTCAAGAGCCCGCTATGGCCGCTGATGCGGCCCTTTCTCTACACGTTGCTGAACTATCGCAAGGCGCACGAGTTCGCCGATGCCGTCGCCAACATGCCGGGATTCCAGGCCTTCGAGCACCTGAGCTCGCTGCTTTCGCTGGAGGTGCGGGTCGACCGGGCCGAGCGCATTCCCGCCAAGGGCGGCTTCCTGCTCGTCAGCAACCACCCGACCGGCATTGCCGATGGGATCGCCGTTTTCGACCTCTTGAAGAGCCGGCGGCCGGACATGATGTTCTTCGCCAATCGCGACGCCATCCGCGTCAATCCGCGCTTCGTCGAAATGGTCATCCCGGTCGAATGGCGCGAGGAACACAAGAGCAAGCTGAAGGCGCGTGAGACGCTGCAGGTGACCAACCGGGCGATCGGCGAGGGTAAGGCGACCGTGCTCTTCCCCTCGGGACGCATCGCCTACTGGGCCGAAGGATGTCTCAACGAGCGGCCATGGAAGACATCGGCCGTGGGCTTTGCGCGCAAATACGGCTTGCCGATCCTGCCGGTGCATATGAGCGCCCGCAATTCCGGCCTGTTCTACTGGTTCGCCAAATGGTCGACCGAGCTGCGCGACATGACCGTGTTCCACGAACTGCTGAACAAGAAGGGCGATCTTTTCGACTTTCGCATCGGCAACCTCATCCCGCCGGAGGCGCTGGAAGGTGAAACGGGCGAGGTGACGAAGGCGCTCGAACGACACACGGTCTTCGATCTGGCGCTGGACGCCGACGCGGCCTTCAAGCCCCGGCTGCAAACGGCGGCCGCGCTCTAGCGACTGTCGTGGCTTACGGAAACGCTGGCGGGCTTCACCCCGCGCGGCGGATCGGCTAGGTCTGAGCCATGCAGCTTCAATCCATGTTTGCCGAAAACTACCGTTCGCTGAGGTCGATCCGCATGGATCTGACCGGGGTCAACCTGTTCATCGGCGAAAACGGCGTCGGCAAGTCCAATCTCTATCGGGCGCTTCAACTCGTGCAGGCTGCCACGCGGGGCACTTTGGCGCGCGAGATTGCCGAAGAGGGCGGCATGTCGTCGGCGCTCTGGAGCGGCCGCCGGCGTGCCGACAAACCGGCGCGCATAAGGCTCGAAACCGAGCTTCTGGACGAGGAGCGGGCCATCACCTACTGTTACCGCATCGAGGCCGGGCTGCGTCCGCCGAAGGCTGCGGCCGGCTTTGCCTATGAGCCACAGGTCAAGGAAGAGGAACTGACGGTCGAAACCGGCCACCGCCCGGTGACGATGATGAAACGCGTGGGCCCCGGCATCTTCGTGCGCGGCGAACGCGGGCGGATGGAGGATTATCCGGAGCAGGCGCTGACGTCCGAAACGGCGATCTCGCTGCTCGGCGATGCCGGCCATTATCCGGAGGTCGGCACCTTCCGCCGTGCGGTCGAGCAGTGGCGCTTCTTTCACGGCTTCCGCACCGACCGCGATTCGCCGTTGCGGCTGCCCTGCCTTGCGGTGACCGCGCCGATGCTCGACGAGACCGGCGTCAATATGGCGGCCGTCTTTGCAACGCTCCGTCACACGCGCGAGGACACGGTCGATCTCGACCGGGCCATCGCCGACGCGTTCGGCGGCGCTTACCTCCATGTTCCCGAGCCTGGCCAGTTCGCCGAGTTTTCGCTGGTCTTTCCGGATTTTCCCAGCCGGCCGTTTTCGCCGCGCGAGCTTTCCGACGGGCAGATGCGTTTTCTGGCGCTGGCGGCCGCACTGCTTTCCTATCGCCGGCCGCGCTTCATCGCGCTCAACGAGCCGGAGACGAGCCTGCACCCGGACATGCTGCCGGCGCTTGCCGACATGATCGCCAGCGCGTCGCGCGAAAGCCAGATCTGGATCGTCACCCATTCGGAGCGGCTGGCGCAGGAAGTGCGTCAACGCTCGGGCATTCGTCCGCGGCGAGTGATCCGCAAGGACAGCGCCACCTGGATCGACGGCATGCGGCTGACAGGGCTGATGGACGATGACGAGTAGGCAACAAAAAAGCCCGGCGCGGTGGCCGGGCTCTTTCTGAACTTTCCTGACAGTATCAGGCGATCTTCTGGCCGGTCTTGGCCCAGTCGGCCAGGAAGGTTTCGAGGCCCTTGTCGGTCAGCGGGTGCTTGACCAGCGCCTTCAGCGTTGCCGGCGGTGCGGTGACGACGTCCGCGCCGATGAGGGCGGCTTCCTTGACGTGGTTCACGGTGCGGATCGAAGCTGCAAGGATCTCGGTCTCGTAGCCGTAGTTGTCGTAAATGTGGCGGATCTCGCGGATCAGGTCCATGCCGTCAAACGCGATGTCGTCGAGGCGGCCGACGAAAGGCGAGACGAAGGTCGCGCCGGCCTTGGCGGCGAGCAGCGCCTGGTTGGCCGAGAAGCACAGCGTCACGTTGGTCTGGTGACCGTCCGAGGTCAGCGCTTTGCAGGCCTTGAGGCCGTCGAGCGTCAGCGGCAGCTTGATGCAGATGTTGTCGGCGATCTTCGAGAGAACGGCGGCTTCCTTCATCATCTCGGCGTATTCGGTTGCGGTCACTTCAGCCGAAACCGGGCCTTCGACGATGCCGCAGATTTCCTTGGTGACTTCCGTGATGTCACGGCCCGACTTCAGGATCAGCGACGGGTTGGTGGTGACGCCATCGAGAAGGCCGAGATCGTTCAGCTCACGGATTTCCTTGACGTCGGCGGTATCAACGAAAAATTTCATGGGGTCACTCCCTTGGGGCACGATTGCCGTTCGGCGCATATCTACCGGGGAGGAATTCCGTTGGCAGAGATCGCGCGCGTTGAAACTCTGGTGGAACCGTGACAAACCCTGCGGCCTGCAAGGCTGCGGTTCGCAGCGCAGTTTTCTTTAACCGAAACACGTGGCAAGGTCACGGCAAAATGACTCGCGATTCAACCGATTTATTCGGCGATTTGCTCGGGCCCGTTTCGGCCCGTCGCGTCGTGCCGGTCCTGGTGCCCTTGCCGGCGCCGAAAGCCTATTCCTATGCGGTTCCCGACGGCATGGCGGTCGAACCGGGCTCGATCGTGCAGGTGCCTCTGGGCCCCCGTCTCGTCGTCGGCGTGGTCTGGGATGGCGATGATGACGGGAGCGTCGATGCCAAGAAACTCAAGACGATCGAGAAGGCTTTCGACTGCCCGCCGCTGACGCGCGACATGCGGACCTTTCTCGATTGGGTGGCCGCCTATACCGTCACGCCGCCGGGGCTGGTGGCGCGTATGGCGCTCCGCGCACCGGCGGCGTTCGATCCTGAACCGATGGTGGAGGCACTGCGTCTCACCGAGATGCGGCCGGAGCGCATGACGGCTGCGCGCGAGCGCGTAATCGCTGCCGCCAGTGACGGTTTTTCCTGGACGCGCTCGGGGCTGGCGCATGCCGCCGGCACGTCGTCGAGTGTGATCGAAGGGCTAACCCAGCAAGGCGTATTCGAGACCGTCTTCATGGCGCCGCCGCCTGTCGTCGCCTTGCCAGATCCCGATTTCACCGCGCCCCGGCTCGAAGGCCCGCAGAAGGATGCGGCCGCCGATCTGCTGGCAGCGGTAGAGGAGGGCGGCTTCTCGGTGTCGCTCATCGACGGCATCACCGGATCCGGCAAGACCGAGGTCTATTTCGAGGCGATCGCTGCGACCCTTCGCGCCGGCAAGCAGGTGCTGATCCTGCTTCCCGAAATCGCGCTGACGTCGAGCTTCCTCGAGCGCTTCCAGGATCGTTTTGGCGCCAAGCCCGCCGAGTGGCATTCGGACTTGGCTCCCCGCACCCGCGAAAAGGTCTGGCGCCAGGTGACGACAGGCACCGTCCGCGTCGTGGCCGGCGCCCGCTCGGCGCTGTTCCTGCCCTTCGAGGAACTGGGCCTCATCATCGTCGACGAAGAGCACGACCCCGCCTACAAGCAGGAAGATCGCGTCTTCTACAATGCGCGCGACATGGCGGTCGTTCGTGGTCGCATCACCGGCTTTCCCGTCGTGCTCGTCTCGGCGACGCCGTCGCTCGAAAGCCGGGTCAATGGCGATGTCGGCCGTTACAAGCCGATCCACCTGCCGACCCGTTTCGGCGATGCGGCGCTGCCGCGGCTCGGCGTCGTCGACATGCGTCAGCACCCGCCGGCACGCGGCGGCTTTCTGTCGCCGGTGCTCTTGAACCAGGTCGGCAAGGCGGTCGAGCGTGGCGAACAGGCGCTGCTCTTCCTCAATCGTCGCGGCTACGCACCGCTGACGCTCTGCCGCGTCTGCGGCCATCGCTTCCAGTGCCCGGATTGTTCGAGCTGGCTCGTCGAGCATCGCTTCCGTGGGCAGATCCAGTGCCACCAGTGCGGCTATTCCGAGCGCACGCCGGAAGCCTGCCCGGAATGCGGCACGCTCGATCATCTGGTGGCCTGCGGGCCGGGGGTCGAGCGCATCGCCGAAGAGGTGGAGCGGCATTTTCCCGAGGCGCGCACCATCGTGCTTTCTTCCGACCTGATGGGCGTCAAACGGTTGAGGCTGGAGCTTGAAGCCATCACGCGTGGCGAAGCCGATATCGTCATCGGCACGCAACTCGTCGCCAAGGGACATAACTTCCCCCTGATGACACTGGTCGGCATTGTCGATGCGGATCTGGGTCTTGCGAACGGCGATCCGCGTGCGGCGGAGCGGACCTTCCAGCTGCTCTCGCAGGTGACGGGTCGTGCGGGCCGAACGGGTCTCAAAAGCCTCGGCTTGCTGCAGACCTATCAGCCGCAGCATCCGGTGATGCAGGCGATCGTTTCCGGTGATGCCGACGCCTTCTACGACCGCGAGATCGCCGAGCGCGAGAAAGCGCTGCTGCCGCCTTTTGGCCGGCTTGCCTCGCTGATCGTTTCGGCCGACACGCGCCAGGATGCCGAGGGCCACGCGCGCGGCTTGCGGATGGCCGCCCCCCGCACCGAGGGTATCAGTATTCTCGGTCCGGCCGAGGCGCCGCTGGCGCTGGTGCGTGGGCGGCATCGCTTCCGGCTGCTGGTGCATGGCCGGCGTAACAGCGACATGCAGGCCTTCGTCAAGGCGATGATCGCCGCCGGTCCCAAGGAGCGCGGCTCGATCAGCGTCCAGCTCGACATCGATCCGCAGAGCTTCCTGTAGTTCAAGTTTCCTGTGATCGCCGCATTCTGAAGCCCGTGGGCGATTCACAACCGGGGCGACATGCGCTAGAGGTCAGGGACGCATTGCTGCGGCCGACGACGGGGCAGCATGACAACGGGCTCATCTGCGGGAACGGGCATGGAGTTTTATATTCCGACGGAAACCGGCGAGTTCCTCGCCTTCTGCGCGGCGGCGGTAGCAGCGTTGATCGGCGTCGTCATGCTGTTTGCTCCGCGGCTGACCTTTCGCGCAGCCGGCATCGGTATTGCCGAGGGGCGGCGCGGCGGCCTTGCCGAGGCGCGCTCGACCATGGGCGGCATGCATGTGGGGCTCGGTCTTGCCGCCATTCTGCTCGCCCAGCCGATGGTTTATCTCGCTGTCGGCGCGGCCTTTGCGCTCGCCGCCTTCGGCCGAATCCTCTCGATGATGAGCGACAACGGCAGCACGCTCTACAACTGGGCGGCGCTCATCGTTCAGGCGGCACTCGCCATCCTTCCGCTCGCCTATGTCTTCGGCATGATCTGATTGCGATTGCGGGCTTCCCCGCGATTCACAGCGCAGGACCGAATTTGCGGCAAAATTCGGCCAAAGGTGGCCGACTTATGCCGCATTCCTGCCCTTCGCGTGTTGCGAGTCCAAACATCCTATGCTAGACGAACCGCGAATTGCGGGGGAAGTGGGTCGCCAGGCCTCGATATCCTGCAAATTATTGCAGCAAATTCAAGATTTTAAGTTGACGGCCCACCGCCAGCGCAGTTCTTGGATGAAATTGAGAGAAGCTTGTGCCCGTGGCAGACACATCCCAGCTTATTTCCGGTGTTGCAGAAAGATATGCGTCCTCGCTTTTTGAACTCGCGCTCAGCGCCGGTTCGGTCGAGGCAGTCGGTGCGGATCTTACCCGCGTCCAGGCCCTGATCGACGGCAGCGACGATCTGAAGCGGCTGATCGCCAGCCCGGTCTTTTCTGCAGACGACCAGTTCAAGGCCATTTCGGCAGTTGCCGCGAAGGCTGGCATCTCCGGGCTCGTCGGTAACTTCCTCAAGGTCGTTGCCCGCAATCGCCGCCTCTTCGCGCTGCCGGGCATGATCAAGGCGTTCCGCCTGATCGCCGCGCGCCATCGTGGCGAAATTTCCGCCGACGTCACGTCGGCCCATGCGCTCTCCGCGGCGCAGGAAACTGAATTGAAGGCGACGCTGAAGAGCGTCACCGGCAAAGACGTGGCGGTCAACGTCACCGTCGACCCGTCTATTCTTGGAGGTCTGATCGTCAAGGTCGGGTCCCGCCAGATTGACACTTCCCTTCGCACCAAACTCTCTACCCTTAAGCTTGCACTGAAAGAGGTCGGCTGATGGATATCCGCGCCGCGGAAATTTCCGCAATTCTCAAAGATCAGATCAAAAATTTCGGCCAGGAAGCAGAAGTCTCCGAAGTCGGTCAGGTGCTTTCCGTCGGTGACGGTATTGCCCGCGTCTACGGCCTCGACAATGTCCAGGCAGGCGAAATGGTCGAATTCCCGGGTGGAATTCGCGGCATGGCGCTGAACCTCGAAGCTGACAACGTCGGTGTCGTTATCTTCGGTTCGGACCGCGACATCAAGGAAGGCGACACCGTCAAGCGGACTGGCGCCATCGTGGACGTTCCGGTTGGTCCGGAACTGCTCGGCCGCGTCGTCGACGCGCTCGGCAATCCGATCGACGGCAAGGGCCCGATCAACGCCAAGCAGCGCTCGCGCGTTGACGTCAAGGCTCCGGGCATCATTCCGCGCAAGTCGGTGCATGAGCCGATGTCGACCGGCCTTAAAGCCATCGACGCCCTCATCCCGGTTGGCCGTGGCCAGCGCGAGCTCGTCATCGGCGACCGCCAGACCGGCAAGACCGCGATCATCCTCGACACGATCCTCAACCAGAAGGCCATTCACGACAATGGTCCGGAAGGTGACAAGCTGTATTGCGTCTACGTCGCAATCGGCCAGAAGCGTTCGACCGTTGCCCAGTTCGTGAAGGTTCTGGAAGAGCGTGGCGCTCTGCAGTACTCGATCATCGTTGCTGCGACCGCTTCCGACCCGGCTCCGATGCAGTACCTCGCACCGTTCGCCGGTTGCGCGATGGGCGAATACTTCCGTGACAACGGCAAGCATGCCCTGATCGGCTACGACGACCTGTCGAAGCAGGCTGTTTCCTACCGCCAGATGTCGCTCCTGCTGCGCCGCCCGCCGGGCCGCGAAGCTTACCCGGGCGACGTTTTCTACCTGCACTCCCGTCTGCTCGAGCGCGCTGCAAAGCTGAACGACGACATGGGCGCTGGCTCGCTGACGGCTCTGCCGGTCATCGAAACGCAGGGTAACGACGTTTCGGCGTTCATCCCGACCAACGTGATCTCGATCACCGACGGCCAGATCTTCCTCGAAACCGACCTGTTCTACCAGGGCATCCGTCCGGCCGTTAACGTCGGTCTGTCGGTTTCGCGCGTCGGCTCGGCCGCGCAGATCAAGGCGATGAAGCAGGTTGCCGGCTCGATCAAGGGCGAACTCGCCCAGTATCGCGAAATGGCCGCCTTTGCGCAGTTCGGCTCGGACCTCGACGCCGCTACGCAGCGCCTGCTGAACCGCGGTGCCCGCCTGACCGAACTCCTGAAGCAGCCGCAGTTCTCGCCGCTGAAGACGGAAGAACAGGTCGCTGTCATCTTCGCAGGCGTCAACGGTTACCTCGACAAGCTGCCGGTCAACCAGGTCGGCAAGTTCGAGCAGGGCCTGCTTTCGTACATGCGTTCGGAAGGCAAGGACATCCTGGAAACCATCCGCAAGGACAAGGCGATCTCCGACGACGTCAAGGGCAAGCTGAAGGCTGCAATCGACAGCTTCGCCAAGTCTTTCGCCTGAGCGGATTTCATTTAGGACGGATAACGGATGCCTTCACTTAAGGATCTGAAGAACCGGATCGCCTCCGTCAAGGCGACGCAGAAGATCACCAAGGCGATGAAAATGGTCGCCGCGGCGAAGCTTCGGCGCGCGCAGGAGGCGGCCGAGGCCGCCCGGCCTTACTCGCAGCGTATGGCTGCCGTTCTCGCCAACATCGCCCAGGCGGTTGGCGCGGACGACAGCGCGCCTGCGCTGATGACCGGAACCGGCAAGGACGATACGCACCTTCTGGTCGTCTGCACGGCTGAACGCGGCCTTTGCGGCGGCTTCAACTCGCAGATCGCCCGTCATGCCCGCGACCACGTTCGCAAGCTGCTTGCAGCCGGCAAGACGGTCAAGATCATCTGCGTCGGCAAGAAGGGCTTCGATATTCTGCGCCGCGAATACGCGTCGCTGATCATCGATCGTGTCGACCTGCGTGAGGTCAAGAAGATCGGCTTTGAAAACGCCGACCAGATTGGCCACAAGATCATCGCGCTCTTCGAAAAGGGCGAGTTCGATGTCTGCACGCTGTTCTATTCTGAGTTCAAGTCCGTTATCGCCCAGATTCCGACGGCTCAGCAGCTGATCCCCGCTTCGGCCGGCCCGGTCGCAGCGGAAGCATCGGATGCTTCGGCTGTCTACGAATATGAGCCGGACGCGGGCGCGATCCTCAGCGATCTTATTCCGCGCAACATTTCGGTGCAGATCTTCCGGGCCTTGCTCGAGAACGTTGCCGGCGAAATGGGCGCCAAGATGAGCGCGATGGATAACGCGACGCGCAATGCTGGTGAGATGATCAACAAGCTGACGCTGAACTACAACCGTCAGCGCCAGGCTCAGATCACCAAGGAACTCATTGAAATCATCTCGGGCGCGGAAGCGCTCTAAGGTCACGAGAAGAGGGTAAGGATTATGGCTAAGGCAGCTACCCCGAAAGAAACCGCAGCGGAGAAGAAGCCCGCTGCACCGAGGAAGGCAGCTTCCGCCAAGACCGCAGCAGCAGCCGCAACCGGCGCTGTCGGTCGCGTAACGCAGGTCATCGGCGCCGTCGTCGACGTCGCGTTCGATGAAGGCCAGCTTCCGCAGATCCTGAACGCGCTGGAAACCGACAACAACGGTAACCGCCTCGTTCTCGAAGTCGCACAGCACCTCGGCGAAAACGCCGTCCGTACGATCGCCATGGACTCGACCGAAGGTCTCGTCCGCGGCCAGTCGGTCACCGACACCGGCGCACCGATCACGGTTCCGGTTGGCGACGAAACGCTCGGCCGCATCATGAACGTCATCGGCGAGCCGGTTGACGAAGCAGGCCCGCTCGTCACCTCGGGCAAGCGCGCCATCCACCAGGAAGCGCCGTCCTACGTCGAGCAGTCGACGGAAGCGCAGATCCTCGTCACCGGCATCAAGGTCGTCGACCTTCTCGCTCCTTACGCAAAGGGCGGCAAGATCGGCCTCTTCGGCGGCGCAGGCGTCGGCAAGACCGTTCTCATCATGGAACTGATCAACAACGTCGCCAAGGCGCACGGTGGTTACTCGGTGTTTGCAGGCGTGGGTGAACGTACCCGCGAAGGCAACGACCTTTACCACGAAATGATCGAGTCCGGCGTTAACAAGCACGGCGGTGGCGCAGGCTCCAAGGCTGCTCTCGTGTACGGCCAGATGAACGAACCGCCGGGCGCCCGCGCTCGTGTCGCTCTGACGGGTCTGACGATCGCTGAAGACTTCCGCGACAAGGGCCAGGACGTTCTGTTCTTCGTCGACAACATCTTCCGCTTCACCCAGGCAGGTTCCGAAGTGTCGGCTCTGCTCGGCCGTATTCCGTCGGCCGTGGGTTACCAGCCGACGCTGGCGACGGACATGGGTCAGATGCAGGAACGCATCACCACGACGACCAAGGGCTCGATCACCTCGGTTCAGGCCATCTACGTTCCGGCCGACGACTTGACCGACCCGGCACCGGCAACCTCGTTCGCCCACCTGGACGCAACGACCGTTCTGTCGCGCTCGATCGCCGAAAAGGGTATCTACCCGGCCGTTGACCCGCTCGACTCGACCTCGCGCATGCTCGACCCGATGATCGTCGGCGAAGAGCACTACGAAGTGTCGCGTAAGGTGCAGACGACCCTGCAGCGCTACAAGGCGCTCCAGGACATCATCGCCATCCTGGGCATGGACGAACTGTCTGAAGAAGACAAGCTGGCCGTTGCCCGCGCTCGTAAGATCGAACGCTTCCTGTCGCAGCCGTTCTTCGTCGCCGAAGTCTTCACCGGTTCGCCGGGCAAGCTCGTCGCTCTCGAAGACACGATCAAGGGCTTCAAGGGCCTGGTCAACGGCGAGTACGACCACCTGCCGGAAGCTGCCTTCTACATGGTTGGCTCGATCGAAGAAGCGATTGAAAAGGCCAAGAAGCTGGCTGCCGAAGCCGCTTGATAGCACTGTTAAGCCTCGGCGCTGCACAAAGCGCCGAGGCTTTCATCCTGTCCTTTCGCAAGGATAGGGAAGACATGCACAGCCGCCTCTCAGGTGGCGCGCCCACAAGAAGTGAATGGTCATGGCCGATTTCAACTTTGAGCTTGTTTCCCCCGAGCGCCTGCTCGTCTCCGAAAAGGTGACGGAAGTCGTCATTCCGGCGACCGAGGGCGAGATGACCGTGATGGCCAATCACGCGCCGACGATGACGACGGTGAAGCCCGGCGTGGTCACGGTGAAGCTGGCCGACGGCAAGACGGAGCGCTTTGCGGTGTTTGGCGGCTTTGCCGACATCCTGCCGACCGGCTGCACGCTGCTCGCCGAATCCGCCGTTCATGTCGATGAACTCGACCGCACGGCTCTCGAAAGCCGTATCGACGCGGTTCGTGCCGAGCTGGAAGGCGCCGGTGACGAAAAGAAGACCCGTCTGGAGCAGTTCGTCGCCGAACTGACGAAGCTCGGCGAGATCGTGATCCCGGCCTGAAAGGGACACCCGGAAGGGTGAAGCGAATGAGAAAGCCCCGCCCTCGAGCGGGGTTTTTTGTTGCCTGTTTTGCCCGATCTTGTAACCAATAGCAGCCGGACCGGCCGCTTTAGCCATTCTTCATTAGAGCTGCTGTACTGAGCCGGCATCGTTCAGCCTAGGAAGAGAGACCGTTGGCATGACGTCGAAGATTGTTCCTGTCATCATGGCCGGCGGAAAGGGCACCCGACTGTGGCCGCTCTCGCGCTCCGCCGCGCCCAAGCAGTTCCTGCAGATTCTTTCCGAGCGATCGCTGTTCCAGCAGACGCTCGAACGCGTGGGCGACCGCACGCGATACGAGCCGGCCATCGTCGTCACCAACAGCGACTTTCGCTTCATCGTCGCCGAGCAGGCCCGTACGATCGAGGCTGAGCTCGGCGACATCCTCTTGGAGCCGGTGGCGCGCAACACCGCACCGGCCCTTGCGGCCGCCGCCTTTGCAGTCCTTGGCCGCTACGGCGAAGGGGCGATCATGCAGGTGCTCGCCTCCGATCACGAGATCGATGCCGGCGTCCTCTACGAGGACTGCATCCTGAGAGCGCAGGTGGCCGCCGGGCGGGGAGAGCTGGTGACCTTCGGCATCACGCCGACCGAGCCGGCCACCGGTTACGGCTATATCGAGTGCGGCGAAGAGCTGGCCGAAGGTACGAACCGGGTGGTGCGTTTCGTCGAGAAGCCGGATCGGGCGAAAGCCGAGGCGATGATCGCGACCGGGCGCTATCTCTGGAACTCCGGCCTGTTCATGCTGCCGGTGACGCTCTTTCTCGACGAGTTGAAGCGCTTTGCGCCCGAAGTCTTCGACGCAGCGAAGGCTGCCGTCGAAGGTGCCTACAAGGATCTCGATTTCACCCGGCTGCACGGCGAGAGCTTTGCAGCCGCTCCGGATATTTCCGTCGATTACGCCGTGTTCGAAAAGACCGACCATGCAGCCGTTGTGCCGTCGTCCTTCCCCTGGTCGGATCTCGGAAGCTGGGATGCGGTGTGGAAGACCGGGCGCAAGGACGACGACGGCAATGTCGTCACGGACCGGGCGACGGTGTCGAACACCCGCAACTCGCTGGTTCTGTCACGCGACATTCACCTGGCGGTGCAGGGGTTGGAAGACGTGGCCGTCATTGCCGGCGAGGACGCCGTCTATGTCGGGCGGCTGGACGACAGCCAGAGCGTCGGCCATATCGTCAAGGCGCTGGCGCGTTCTCCCAAAACCGCGGCGCTGACGGAGGTGCACCCGACCTCCTACCGCCCCTGGGGCGCGGTGGCCGCGCTTTCCGACGGCGAGCGCTTCTCGGTGAAGCGGCTGCGTGTGACGCCCGGCAAGAAAATCTCCCTGCAGAAGCACCATCACCGCGCCGAGCACTGGATCGTCGTGCGCGGCACGGCGGAGGTCACCATGGGCGGCGAGACGCGGCTCCTGCACGAGAACGAGTCGGTGTTCATTCCGCAGGGCACGGTGCACCGGCTGCACAATCCGGGCAAGATCCCGCTGGAGCTGATCGAGGTGCAGACCGGCTCCTATCTCGGCGACGACGACACCGTTCGCATCGAGGACGAATTCGGCCGCAACTAAGCGCATCGCATGGTTGCCGGACCGTGAAACGAAAAATGCCCGGGCTGAACCCGGGCATTGAAGTCGGCGCATCAGGACTGATTGGCTCAGCCGGCGACGCGCGCGCTCTCGCCCTTCTGGGCGTAGTAGTGACCGAAGCGGTTGGCGAGGAAGGTGTCGAGGCCGATGTCTTCCTGACGAACGAAACCCTTCTGGGCGATCTTGCCTTCGGCGAGCAGATCGAGCACGGCGCAGATACTGCCGGCCGTGGTGATCTGGATGCCGCTCTGCATGCGACCGGCAACGACGCCGCTATAGACCTTGTTGGCGTAGGTTTCCTGGATCAGGCGACCGTCGCGGAAGCCCGAAACGGTGACGAAGATCACGACGACGTCCTGGGTGGTGGTCGGCAGCGAATTTTCGAAGATGTCCTTGAGGACTTCGCGGCGGTGACGCAGGCCGAGGTCGTTCAGCAGCGCCTTCATGATGGCGGCGTGACCCGGGTAGCGGATCGTCTTGTAGTTCAGCGTGCGGACCTTGCCCTTCAGCGTTTCGCAGAGCGTGCCGAGGCCGCCTGAGGTGTTGAAGGCTTCGTAGGTGACGCCATCAAGCGAGAATTCTTCGCGCTCTTCCATGGCCGGAACTTCGATCAGATTGCTCTCAACGATCGCCTCGCAGGGCTCGATGTATTCGTTGATGACGCCGTCGGTGCTCCAGGTGAGGTTGTAGTTCAGAGCGTTCGACGGGTACTGCGGCAGGGCGCCGACGCGCATGCGCACGCTTTCCAGCGTCTGGAAGCGGCTGGCGAGATCGTTGGCGACGATCGAGATGAAGCCCGGTGCGAGGCCGCACTGGGGGATGAAGGCGGTGTTCGCCTTGGCGGCGATCGCCTTGACCTGGCGGGTGGATTCGACGTCTTCGGTAAGATCCAGGTAGTGGATGCCGGCTTCGGCAGCGGCTTCGGCGATTGCCACCGTCAGGTGGAACGGAGCGGCGCTGAGCACGGCAAACTTGCCGGAGAGAAGGGCGACGAGCGCCTTCTTGTCGCCGATGTCGACGGTTGCCGTCGTGATCGCGGCATGCTTTTCGACCTGTTCCAGCTGCTCGGCGGCGCGGTCGGCGACGCAGACGCTGTAGTCGCCGGTGTGGGCCAGCATGCGAGCGATGGTGGAGCCGATCTTGCCTGCTCCGATGACGACGATATTCTTCATTCTTTCCCCCGGGGTATGAGAACTGTTTGTGTCTCTATTGTCGCGGGAGGGGCTGTTGATTTGAAGCGCTGATATGACTAAATCGCCTATCTAAATTCGGCAGATTGCCCAACAGGATCGACGAAATGCAGATCACCGACAAGGATCGCGAGCTTCTCGCCATCTTGAGCGAGAACGCCCGCATGCCGACGGCGACGATTGCCCGAAGGCTTGGTCTGTCGCGCACGACGGTGCAGGCCCGTATCGAGCGGTTGGAGCGCGAAGGCATCATCGCCGGCTATGGCGTGCGCCTCTCGGAAAGCTACGAGAAGGGGCTGGTCAAGGCGCATGTGCTGATCACCATTGCGCCGCGGGCGCTCTCGCGCGTGACCCCAGAACTGAGCGCCATCCGGGAAATCCAGACGCTGCATTCGGTCAGCGGCAGCTTCGATCTGATCGCCGTGGTCGCCGCGACGTCGATCAGCGAACTCGATCTGCTGATCGATCGGATCGGCGAAATCGACGGTGTCGACCGGACGCTGTCGTCGATCATCCTCTCGACGCGGATCGACCGCTAGGCCGTCCTTCGGCTCAAGCGACAAGCGACGCGGCCGTCAGGGCGGGCTAGCGGACGGCGCGGATTCCTCTTTGTTGCTACCCGTTCCGTCGGGCACCTTGGCTGGAGCGTTCCAGGCGCTCGGCCCCCGAACGAAACTGCGCAGGCTGCCATCGCCATAGGCGAGCCACTTACTGCGGTCGAAATATTGTTCGGCAATGTTCTTCGGGCGGGCGCGGGCGGGTTGATTGGCGAGGAAATTGTAGCGCTGCGTCTCCTCGTCGGATTCACGCTTGAGCTGGATGCGGCTGCCGAAGCGCTTGAGGTCGAATTCCCTCAGCGCCTGGATCTGCAAGGTGACGCTGGCCGCATCCGCCCAGCGCACGTGGTCGAGGAACACGGATGCCGCGCGCGCCGCCGCCGTCGTCACCGCCTGGCTGTCCTCCTGGCGTTCGATGTTGAGCTTGACCCGGAACGATGAGATCTCTTCCTCGCCGCTGCCCTTGACGAAGATGAAGATCGAGGAGGGTTTGTCCTCGCCCGGTCGGGGGAAGGAAATGAGCGAGGAGCATTCCCATTGGACCTGTTCGCCGGTGCTCGATTTCCATTCGAGTTCCCGAAACCCGGCGTCGCGCAACTCGTCGCAAAGCGCCTTGGGGTCGCTGCGGATGGCGCGCAGAAACGGCTGCTCCGGCGTCTGCAGATCCTGGAAGGTCCAGGCGGGCAGGGCGATGCGCGGTGGCACGCGCCTCGCGCGCTTCGTGCCCGTCGTCTCGTCTGGCTTTCCCCGTTCGAGGAAGGTCGTCGGCAGGCCGAATGCGAGCAGAACCCTTTTCAGATTGCGCTGCTCGTTGGCGAGCAGGGCCGTCGCGACGATGGCGGTGACGATCAGCAGCAGGGCCACGACGAAGAAGCGCAGACCGGTGCTGCGGGCCGGCTTGCCGGCGGGCGTCTTGCCCTTGGCCGTGCTCATGCAGCCTCGCCCGCCCGATGATGGGCGATGAGCTGCGGAGCCTCCAGCGAAGGGTGATCGGTCTGCCGGGTTTCCATGATCTCAGGCTAGCAAGATGTCCAAGCTTTCTTCATCCTCGAAATCCGTCGCGGCGGCAATATGCAACCGCCAATAACCGCGCGGCGACTGTTGCATCTCGGCACAACGCGCCGGTGAATGGTTGTCGATGTGAACCAAAAAGTTGAAATCCGGAAGCGATTGCATAGTTTGCGTCCGCAGACATTCAAACGGGGCGTACGTTCGTCATGACAGAGCCGACATCCGCAACTCCCTCGATCGACGTACCACTGGTGCGCCGGCTGCTCGCGGCGCAGTTTCCGCAATGGTCGGAACTCGACGTACGGCCGATCGAACCGGGCGGCTGGGATAACCGGACGTTTCGCCTCGGCGACCGGATGACCGTCCGGTTGCCGAGCGCCGAACACTACGTTCTGCAGGTCGAAAAGGAACATCGCTGGCTGCCGCTGCTGGCGTCGCAACTGCCGCTGCCCATTCCGGTGCCTCTCGGCAAGGGCGTGCCGGGAGAAGGTTTTCCCTGGCCCTGGTCGGTCTATCGTTATCTCCCCGGGCAAACACTGGCTGTCGAGCGGGTCGACGATGTCAGTCAGGTGGCGAAGGACCTGGCGCGGTTCCTGCGCGCGCTGATGCAAGCGGATGCCATCGGGGCACCCTTGCCCGGCGATCACAACTTCCATCGCGGCGGACCGCCCGCCTTCTATGACGCGCAGACGCGTCAGGCGCTCACGCTGCTTGCGGACAATGTCGATACGACAGTGGCAGCAGAGGTGTGGGAGGCGGCACTTGCCGCGCCTTTCGAAGGAGCGCCTGTCTGGTTTCACGGCGATATCGCCTGGGGCAACCTGCTGGTCGAGAACGGCAGCTTGAGCGGCGTCATCGACTTCGGCACCTCCGGCGTCGGGGATCCGGCCTGCGATCTGGCGATCGCCTGGACGTTTTTCGACGGCGAGAGCCGCGAGGTTTTCCGCGACGGCATGGCTCTCGATCGCGGCGCCTGGGCGCGCGGCCGCGGCTGGACCCTGTGGAAGGCGCTGATCGTCCTTGCCGACATGACTGGCGCGCCCGCGAGCGAAAAGGCAAAGCAGCGCGTGGTGATCGACGAGGTGCTTGCGGATCACCGTCGCTACGGCTGAGACCGGTTGGGCCGCGGCCAAGCGCCGACTTGACCCCGGCGCAAATTGCCTCTAGGTCAGGCGCACGCGGGACGACCCGCGTCGGTGTTTCGCCTGGGGACGGCCCCATTATCTCGACCGAGATATTGGAGACGATCGTACCATGCAGCCCCGTAGCCCGCGGCACGTCCGCGTGACCGATTCCTTCATCGAGCAGCCCGATTGCCCCGCCGGAAGCCATCGTTTCGTGGAACGATCTCGGCCGCCGATCGCTTTCCCAACATATTGAAGCGCGCAGGTGGCCGCCTGCGCGCGCCGCCGACGTTTCGTCACCAACGCACGAGGTTGATGATGGCCGGACCCATCGAACAATTTGAGATCAAGTCGCTCTTCCCGATCGCCGAAGTCGGCGGCCACCAGATCAGCTTTACCAACTCGGCCGCCTACATGGTGCTGACGATCGCGATCGCCAGCCTCTTCCTGATCCTGTCGACCAGGAGACGCGGCCTCGTGCCGAACCGGGCGCAGTCGGCTGCCGAAATCCTCTATGAGTTTGCGGCAAAGACTTTGCGCGACAACGCCGGCGAAAAGGGCATGCGCTTCTTCCCGCTGGTGTTCTCGCTGTTCATGTTCATCCTCACCGCCAACCTGATCGGCATGTTTCCCTATGCCTTCACGGTAACGAGCCATATCGCCGTCACCTTCGCGCTGGCGATGCTGGTGTTCCTGACGGTCACGCTCTATGGCCTCTACCGGCACGGCCTCGGCTTTCTCAGGCTGTTCATGCCCTCAGGCGTGCCGTTGATCCTGGCACCGATCATCATCCCGATCGAGGTGGTCTCCTACCTGTCGCGCCCGGTCAGCCACTCAGTCCGTCTGTTCGCGGTCATGCTCGCCGGTCATATCACGCTCAAGGTTTTCGCCGGCTTCGTCGTGGGCTTGAGCGGTTTCGGCGCGCTTGGCATTCTGGCGGCGATCATGCCCCTGCTGATGACGGTGGCGCTGACGGGGCTGGAGCTGCTGATGGCCCTGATCCAGGCCTATATCTTCACCATGCTGACCTGCATGTATCTCAACGACGCGCTGCATCCGAGCCACTGAGAAAAGGCAAGAGGCTCCCCCGCCAAGGGGAGCCTCTTTTTCATTCGGCCGCCACGCGCCGGGCTTCGTTGCGGTAGGTCCGCCAGGACGACCAGGCGAAGGCCATCAGGAACATTGCGGTCATCAGGAGCACGATGGTCGGCGCCGGCGCGCTGTCGATGAAGAAGGACAGATAGACGCCGGTGAAGGACGCCGTCATCGCGATCAGCACGGCGACGATGAGCATCATGCCCATTGTCCGGGTGATCAGGAAGGCGATGGCGCCGGGCGCGATCAGCATGGCGATGGCGAGGATCAGCCCCACCGCCTTCAGCGCACCGACAATCGTCAGCGACAGGATCGCCAGCAGCCCATAGTGCAGCCAGTTGACCGGCAGGCCGACCGCCTTGGCCTGGGCCGGGTCGAAGGCATGCAGCAGGAAATCCCGCCACTTGACCGCGAGGATGCCGGCGGCGACGAGCGCGATCGCGCCGGTCTCGACAATGTCCGGCCAGCCGATGCCGAGCATGTCGCCGAAGAGGATGTGATCGAGGTGCACGTCGCTCTGGATCTTGGTGTAGAGCACCAAGCCGAAACCGAACATGCCGGAGAAGACCACGCCCATGACGGTATCCTGCTTGATGCGGCTGTTTTCCTTGAGATAGCCGGTGAGCAGCGCGCAGGACATGCCGGCGGCAAAGGCGCCGACGGCGAGCGGCAGGCCGACGATGTAGGAGATCACCACGCCGGGAAAGACGGCATGTGAGATCGCATCGCCCATCAGCGACCAGCCCTTCAGCACCAGGAAGCAGGAGAGCATCGCGGTCGGGATCGCCACCAGCACCGAGATCAAAAGCGCGTTGCGCATGAACTCGAATTCGAACACGGCAAGCATCATGTCGAGCGAGATCATCGGCCGGCCTCCACCGGTTCGGCGCCGCGCCGGCGGGCGGCCAGAAGCCCGTGCTTCGGGGCAAAGACGAAGGCCGTCAGGAAGATCAGCGTCTGCAGCACGATGATGATGCCGCCGGTGGCGCCATCGAGGAAATAGCTGAAATAGGCGCCGAAGAAGCTCGTCAGCGTGCCGATGGCGACGCTGATGAGGATCAGCCGCGGAAAACGATCCGTCAGCAAATAGGCGGTGGCGCCCGGTGTTACGACCATGGCGATGACGAGAAAGGCGCCGACGGTCTGGAGGGCCGCGACCGTGCAGGCCGAAAGCAGCGTGAAGAACAAGACCTTGAGGAAGGTCGTCGGGATGCCGATCGAGCGGGCGTGGCTCTCGTCGAAGAAGGTCACCATCAGGTCCTTCCACTTGGCCGTCAGGATGACCAGCGAGACGATGCCGATGATCGCCAGTTGCAGCGTGTCGGCGGGCGTGATCGCCAGGATGTTGCCGAGCACGATTGTCTGGATGTTCACCGACGTCGGCGACAGCGAGACCATGAAGAGGCCGAGGCCGAAGAAGGAGGTGAAGATCAGCCCGATGATCGTGTCTTCCTTGAGCCTTGTGCGCTGATTGAGAAACAGCATGGCGCCGGCGGCAAGGGCGCCGGAGAAGAAGGCGCCGAGCGAGAAGGGCAGGCCGAGCATGTAGGCGCCGGCAACGCCGGGCACAATCGAGTGCGAGAGCGCGTCGCCGATCAGCGACCAGCCTTTCAGCATCAGATAGGAGGACAGGAAGGCGCAGACGCCGCCGACCAGTGCGCTCACCCACATGGCGTTGAGCATGTAGCCGTAGGTGAAGGGTTCGGAGAGCGTGGCGATCATTTGCCGTTCTGTTCCCCGTTGGTCTCGGGCTTTGCCGGCTGCGCCACCATGCGGTCCTTGTCGCCATACATGACGAGCGGACGCTCGTCGTCGGTGATGACGGCAAGCTGGCGGGGATCGGCGTCGTCGTGCAGGCTGTCGCCGCCGAGCACGAAGTGCCGCAGCACGCCGCCGAAGGCGAGCTCGAGGTTCTCGCGGGTGAAGGTCGTCTCGGTCGGGCCATAGGCGAGCACGGTGTTCTTCAGAAGCACGGTGCGGTCGCAGAATTCCGGTACGCTGCCGAGATTGTGGGTCGAGACCAGCATGACCCGGCCCTCGTCGCGAAGGCCGATCAGCAGACGAATGATCGCGTCCTCGGTCTTGACGTCGACGCCGGTGAAGGGTTCGTCGAGCAGGATGACCTTACCGTCCTGGGCAAGGGCGCGTGCGAGGAAGACGCGCTTCTTCTGGCCGCCGGAGAGTTCGCCGATCTGGCGCTTGCGGTAGTCGCTCATGCCGACGCGGGCAAGGGCTGCCTCGACCGCTTCGTGATCGACTTTCTTCGGGATGCGCAACATGTTCATGTGGCCGTAACGGCCCATCATGACCACGTCCTCGACCAGCACCGGGAAGTTCCAGTCGACTTCTTCGGCCTGCGGCACATAGGCGACGAGGTTTTTCTTCAGCGCTTCGGGCACGGAAAGTCCGAGGATCGCGATCTCGCCGCGCGACAGGCGGGCAAAGCCCATGATCGCCTTGAACAGCGTCGACTTGCCGCTGCCGTTGACGCCGACGAGCGCGGTGATCGTGCCGGTCGGGATCTCGAAGCTGGCGTCACGCAGCGCCCGCAGACCGTTGCGGTAGGTGACGGTGGCACCCGCGACGCGGATGCCGCTTCGTTGCTCACCGGAAGAAGGTGCTGGCCCGGAGCGCGTCTTCACCTGAAGGTTCATTGTGCAAGGCCCTTGGCGATGGTTTCCGATGTGACGCGCAGCAGGTCGACATAGGTCGGAACCGGGCCGTCCGCTTCGCTCAAGGAATCAACGTAGAGCACACCGCCGTATTTTGCACCGGTCTCGCGCGCCACTTGTTCTGCCGGGTCCGGCGAAATCGTGCTTTCGGAGAAGACGACCGGGATATGGTTCGCCCGGACGGCGTCGATCACCTTGCGGACCTGCTGCGGGGTACCCTGCTGGTCGGCGTTGATCGGCCAGAGATAGAGTTCCTTCATTCCGAAATCGCGGATCAGGTAGCTGAAGGCGCCTTCGCTCGAGACCAGCCAGCGCTTGTCCTCGGGGATCTTGGCGATCTCGGCGCGGATCGGTGCAATGGTCGCCTCGATCTTCTGCTTATAGGCCTCGGCATTGGCCTTGTAGGTCTCGGCATTATCAGGGTCGTACTTCACGAAGGCGTCGCGGATGTTGTCGACATAGATCAACGCGGCCGATGGCGACATCCAGGCATGCGGATTGGGCTTGCCGGTATAGGGGCCCTCGGCAATGCCCATGGGGTCGATGCCGGTCGAGACGACGACACCGGGAACATCGTCGAAGTTCTGGAAGAATTTCTCGAACCAGCGCTCCAGGTTCAGGCCATTCCAGAGGATCAGCTTGGCGTCATGCGCCTTCAGGATATCGCGCGGCGTCGGCTGGTAGTTGTGGATCTCGGCGCCCGGCTTGGTGATCGATTCGACGATGGCCGCGTCGCCCGCGACGTTCTTTGCCATGTCGGCAATGACCGTAAAAGTCGTCACTGCCTTGAATTTCTCCTGCGCGTAAGCGGCGCCTGGAACGAGCGCAATGGCTGCGACGGCCGTCATTGCCGCCAGGATCGCGCGCCTCGTCTGATCGATCATTCTCTACTCCCAGTGTTGATGCTCACAGGAGTAGGGGAATGATTTGCATAAGTCAATGCAAATGAGAAGCATTCGCAACTAGCTATTTTCAAAGGCCGTGCCCTTGGCTAGTGTACGACCATGAAACAGAACAAGAATCGTGTCGAAGAACTGGAAGGCGTGTTGAGGGATGGCGGCGTGCGCGTGACGCGCCAGCGTGCCGCTATTCTGAAGATCCTCGCCACCGCCGAAGACCATCCGGATGCAAACGAACTGCATCGCCGGGCGAAGGAAATCGACGCCACCGTCTCGCTATCGACGGTCTACCGGACGTTGTCTGCGCTTGAGCAACAGGGCGTGGTGCAGCGCCATGCCTTTGAGAGTGCGACCGCTCGCTTCGAGACCGCCGACGCGCCGCACCACGATCATCTGATCGACATCGACACCGGTGCGGTGATCGAGTTCCGCTCCGACAAGATCGAGCAGCTTCAGGCGGAAATCGCCGCCGAACTCGGCTATGACCTCGTACGTCACCGGCTGGAACTCTACTGCCGCAAGCGCAAGGACTGAGGCGTCGGCAATGGCGCGCCAGACGGCGCGCGCAATCTCTTCTCTTTATCCGTAAGTGGCCTCAGCCGCGGTCGGCGATCGCGGCGACGCGTCGCCGCGCCGGAATGGTCATGGCCGCGACCCCGACGATGACGCAGCCAAGGCCGATCCAGGCGGTGTCCGACAGCCGTTCGCCGAGGAAGAGCGCGCCGATGGCAACGCCTATCGGTACGCGCAGATAGGCCTGTGCCGTGGCGCCGACCGAGCCCAGTGTCTGGATCAGCCGGAAGTAGATGGCAAAGGCAAGGGCGGTCGAGAAGACGGCGAGGCCGAGCAGTGCCAGCAGCGACTCCGTCGACGGCGCAAGCGTCCAGGGCCTGTCGACGACGAGGCTTACCGGGATCAGCAGGGCAGCACCTGCGATCAACGAGCCGGCGGCGGGCATCATCGGGTCGAGTCCCTTGAAGCCGCGACCGAAGATGGCGGCGCCCGCGTAGCAGACGGTGGCGAGCACCACGGCCAACTGTGGCAGCAACTGTTCCCCGAGGCCGCCGAAGGCCTCCATGCCGATGATCAGGCTGATGCCGGTCATGCCGGCGACGATGCCAACGAGCTTGCGGGCCGTGACCGCTTCGTGGCGGGTGATCAGCGCCGTCATCAGGAAGGCGAAGATCGGCGTCGTCGCATTGAGGATCGAGGCGATGCCGGCATCGATCGTCTGCTCGGCCCAGGCGATCAGCGTGAAGGGCACAACGCTGTTGAGGCAGGCCTGGAACAGGAAGCGCCGCCAGGTCGCCGCGTCACGCGGCAGGCTGAGACCACGCCAGCGCAGAACGGCAAGAAGAAGCGCGCCGGCAATCAGGGTGCGGGCGGCAATCAGCGTAACCGGCGGAATGGTCTCGATGCCGATCTTGATGAAGGTGTAGGAGGCGCCCCAGAGCGTTGCGAGCGCAAGAAGCAGCAGGAGTTCGAGAGAAAGGTTGGTCTTGGCCATCGGGATCGCATCCTTGTGTCGTCATTGTTGCCATCGTTCTAGCGCGACGCTTACGGCGGATGCTTCGTTGGCGATCGAAGTATCGGGATCCTCCGAGATGTGGAAAAGCGAAACCCCGGCTTTCGCGGGAAAGCCGGGGTTCCGTGATTGCGGGTGGCTCAATGGCTGTCGGCGAGCTTGGCCGCGTTGACGCTGGCTGTGCTTTCGAAGCTGAGGCCATTGAAGAAGGCGTTGAGCACGACGGCCGAGATCGAGGCAAGCACGATGCCGGACTCGATGATCGGGTGGATCGCATGCGGCAGCCAGATCAGGAAGTTCGGCGCGATCAGCGGGATCAGGCCGAAGCCGACCGAGACGGCGACCACGAACAGGTTGTTGCGCGACGACTTGAAGTCGACGGTCGACAGGATGCGCACGCCGGTCGCAGCGACCATGCCGAACATCACCAGGCCGGCGCCACCGAGCACGAAGGTCGGAACCGCTTCGACCAGTGCGCCCATCTTCGGGATCAGTCCGAGCGCGATCATGATGACGCCCCCCATCACGCAGACGTAGCGGCTCTTGACGCCGGTGACGCCGACAAGCCCGACATTCTGCGAGAAGCTCGTGTAGGGGAAGGTGTTGAACAGGCCGCCGATCATGGTGCCGAGGCCATCGACCCTGAGCCCCGCCGTCAACTGCTGCCGCGAGACTTCGCGATTGGTGATTTCGCCGAGTGCCAGGAACATGCCGGTCGATTCGATCATCACGACGATCATCACGAGCGACATGGTGGCGATCAGCACCGGATCGAAGATCGGCATGCCGAAGCGCAGCGGCGTGACCACGGCAAACCAGCCGGCATCGGCCACCCGGTCGAAATGCATCATGCCGAGTGCTGCGGCGACGACGCAGCCGACGACGACGCCGGTCAGCACCGCGATGTTGCTGATCAGTCCGCGGCCGAAGCGGGCGATCACGAGAATGGAGAGGAGCACGAAGCCGGCCAGCGCGATGTGGCTCGGCTCGGCGTAGAGCGGGTTCGGCACGCTGGCGCCAAGCACCAGGCCGTCCGGTACCGCCGGGCCTCCGGTGGCCGCGGCCTTCTTGAGCTCCGCCAGCCATTCCGCATGGCTCGGATCGACGAGCTTGGGTGCGGTCGGACCGAAGGGATTGCCGAAGATCCAGTTCACGCCGACGCGCATGAGCGAAACGCCGATGACGAGAATGATCGTGCCGGTGACGACGGGGGGGAAGAACCTCAGAAGCCGGCCCATGACCGGCGCGAGCAGGAGCGCGACGAGGCCGGCGCCGATGATGGCGCCGAAGATCATCCGGGCACCCTCTTGCCCGGGTGTCATCGCCGCCATCGAGACCATCGGGCCGACTGAGGCGAAAGTAACGCCCATCATGACTGGAAGCCGGATGCCGATGCTGCGGCCGAGGCCAAGCGACTGGATGATGGTGACGAGGCCGCAAACGAAAAGATCGGCGGAAATCAGGAAAGCGACGTCCTGGGGGCTGAGCTGCAAGGCGCGGCCGACGATCAGGGGCACCGCGACGGCGCCGCCATACATGACAAGGACATGCTGCAACCCGAGGGTCGCAAGTCTGCCCACGGGCAGCCTCTCGTCCACCGGATGTATGCTGGAAACGTCGCTCATGGTTCCTCCTCCCATTACATCGACCAGTCCGGCCCCCGTCCTCCAACAGGGGAAACGCTATCTTCGGTTGTCGAGACAGAATGTCGCAAGTATCGCCGGAACGAAAACACTTTCCGGATTTCGGGGGAAATTGTCGAGGGGTGATCGGGGCGGGAAAGGTCCGGATTTGCCCGTCGAACGGCTCCGACCGGGCAGGTACTACCGAAGAAGGCCTCAAGGCGCGCCAACGAACAGCTTGATCCTAGCAACGATGCAACGTTGCTGCAATGCAAAGCGCCGATGGTTCGTCGCGCCGGGTGCGAAGGCTCCGCCGCGGCTCGTTTGGGATCATGTCGATGAAATCTTGCAGATTGGCCTTTTCGTCTCCCTGTCGTGCGCTTTTCGTGCTGCTGATCGTTCTCTGGCCGGCGGTCGCCGGGGCGAGCGGCGTCAGCTTCCAGGGGCAATGGCAGCAGGTCACGTCCGGCGCCGGTGACTGCGAGAGCTGCTCGGTCGAGATCCGGCGGAACGGCCCCGTGCTGAAGGTGACGGGGAGGGATGGATGGTTCGCGGTGACCCATCTCGGGCGCGTCGGCGGCGGTTCGAGCGCTGCGGGCATCGGGCGCTGGAACGAGGACGGCGCCGGCCGCTATCGCGGCAAGCCGTTCGACATCCGCATCACGATCGTCGACGAGCATCTCCACATGGATATGAGCGTGCGGATGGATGATGGCTCGACGCAGGCGGTCAGGGCCATCTTCGACAAGCGACGATCCGAGAAATCCGGACGCCTGCGGCTTGCTCACATGTAGGCGCGACAGGTCCTTTCACGCCCATGGGCAAAGAAATACCGGGGCCGTTGCCGACCCCGGTGCCGCATCTCCCGAGGAGAGGGCCGCCCGTTTTGCAGGCGGCCGTTGGTTTCTTACTTCTGCCAGCTCTTGACCAGATCGTCGTAGTTGACGGTCTGCGGCTTTTCCTTCTCGTTCTCGATCTTCAGCTGCGGAGCGAGGTTGCCCTTGGAAACGGCATCCTTGTTCCAGTACTCGAGATCGTGCTCTTCGGCGAGCTTCGGACCGATGTCGCCCTGAACGCCCGAGCGTTCGAGACGGGAGAGAACCTTCTCCTGCTCGGCGCACAGCGAGTCCATGGCTTCCTGAGCGGTCTTGGCACCCGAGGATGCATCGCCGATCGCCTGCCACCAAAGCTGAGCCAGCTTCGGATAGTCAGGAACGTTCGTGCCGGTCGGCGACCACTGCAGGCGGGCCGGCGAACGGTAGAACTCGATCAGACCGCCGAGCTTCGGAGCGCGGTCCGTGAAGCTCTTGTGGTCGAGCGTCGACTGGCGGATGAAGGTGAGGCCGACATGGCTCTTCTTCACGTCGACGGTCTTCGAGGTCACAAACTGCGCATAGAGCCAGGCGGCCTTGGCGCGGTCGTCAGGCGTGGACTTCAGCAGCGTCCAGGAACCGGCGTCCTGGTAACCGAGCTTCATGCCGTCCTTCCAGTAGACGCCATGCGGGCTCGGAGCAAAACGCCACTTCGGCGTGCCGTCCTCGTTGACGACGGGCAGGCCCGGCTTGACGAAGTCGGCGGTGAACGCCGTGTAGGTGAACATCTGCTGGGCGACTTCGCCCTGCGACGGAACCGGGCCGGATTCCGAGAAGGTCATGCCCTGCGCAGCTGCCGGTGCGTAGGCCTTCATCCAGTCGAGATACTTCTGGATGGAGTAGACAGCGGCCGGGCCGTTGGTGTCGCCACCGCGGGCAACGCAGGAGCCGACCGGACGCGAGTTTTCGTCGACCTTGATGCCCCACTCGTCGACCGGCTTGCCGTTCGGGATGCCCTTGTCGCCGTTGCCGGCCATCGACAGCCAGGCGTCGGTGAAGCGCCAGCCGAGCGACGGGTCCTTCTTGCCGTAGTCCATGTGGCCATAGACTTTCTTGCCGTCGACTTCGCGACCGGTGAAGAACTCGGCGATATCCTCATAGGCCGACCAGTTGACCGGAACGCCGAGGTCGTAGCCGTACTTCGCCTTGAAGTCCGCCTTGTTCTTCTCGTCGTTGAACCAGTCGTAGCGGAACCAGTAGAGGTTCGCGAACTGCTGGTCGGGAAGCTGGTAGAGCTTGCCGTCCGGTGCTGTCGTGAACGACTTGCCGATGAAGTCGTCGATGTCGAGGTTCGGGTTGGTGACGTCCTTGCCTTCATTGGCCATGAAGTCGGTCAGGCTGCGGGCCTGCTGGTAGCGCCAATGGGTGCCGATCAGATCCGAGTCGTTGATGTAGGCGTCATAAACGTTTTCGCCCGACTGCATCTGCGTCTGCAGCTTTTCGACGACGTCGCCTTCGCCGATCAGGTCGTGGGTGATCTTGATGCCGGTGATGTCGGAGAAGGCCTTGGCCAGGGTCTTCGATTCGTATTCATGGGTGGTGATCGTTTCGGAAACGACCTTGATTTCCATGCCGGCAAAGGGTTTCGCCGCATCGACGAACCACTGCATTTCGGCTTCCTGGCCGGCGCGGTCGAGCGAGGACATGTCGCCGATCTCGCTGTCGAGGAATTTCTTGGCTTCGTCCATGCCGGCAAAAGCGCTGCCGGTGAAAGCCAGCAGCATAGCTGCCGTCGTAGTCAAAAGATGCCGTCGCATAATTCCCTCCCTTAGGTTTGCGAATGCGGTTCTTTATCTTTCGAGGGGCCGCCCGTCTGGCGGCCCCTCAAATCGGTTCGCCTCAGACGTAGCGGAAGACGCCGACGGCATAGACCAGGGAGAGCGCGAGCGCCCACCACAGGTTCTGCCCGCCGACGAAGCCGAGCCATGCGAGGTGAATGAAGGCGCTGCCGAGCAGTGACACGAAGAGGCGATCGCCCCGTGTCGTCTCGAAGCGCAGGATGCCGACGCGCGGGTTGCCACCGGGCGAGGCATATTCCCAGACCGCCATCATCGACAGCAGTGCGAAGATCGTCAGGAAGAACATGGCCGACGGAAACGACCAGGCCATCCAGCCACCGGGGATGAGCGGCGCGAACCAGTCGCGCGCGCCGTCCTTGATGGGCAGCATGCTGAAGAGCAGCCCGGCAACGGCGGCGTAGACGACGAGAACGGCGGCAAACGGCAGTTGCCAGCGAGCGTTGCGAACGGGTTGAGCGGTCATCATACCCTCCCCAGGGCAAAGCCCTTGGCGATGTAGTTGCGAACGAAATAGATCACGAGTGCGCCCGGAATGATGGTGAGCACGCCGGCGGCCGCCAGCACGCCCCAGTCGAGACCGGAGGCGGAGACCGTGCGGGTCATGGTGGCGGCGATCGGCTTGGCGTCCGTGGTCGTCAGCGTGCGGGCAAGCAGCAGTTCGACCCAGGAGAACATGAAGCAGAAGAACGCAGCGACACCGATGCCGGAGGCGATCAGCGGCATGAAGATCTTCACGAAGAAGCGCGGGAACGAGTAACCGTCGATATAGGCGGTCTCGTCGATTTCCTTCGGCACGCCCGACATGAAGCCTTCCAGGATCCAGACCGCGAGCGGCACGTTGAACAGGCAGTGCGCAAGGGCAACCGCGATGTGCGTGTCGATCAGGCCGAAGGCCGAATAGAGCTGGAAGAAGGGCAGCGCGAAGACGGCCGGCGGCGCCATGCGGTTGGTCAAGAGCCAGAAGAACAGGTGCTTGTCGCCGAGGAAGCGGTAGCGCGAGAAGGCGTAGGCCGCCGGCAGCGCTGCCGTCACCGAGATCACCGTGTTCATCACGACGTAGATGATCGAGTTGATGTAGCCGTTGTACCAGGAGGGATCGGTGAAGATCACCTGGTAGTTCCGGAGCGTCGGATTGACCGGCCAGAGCGAGAAGGTGCTCAGGATCTCGCTCGTTTCCTTGAAGCTCATGTTGACGAGCCAATAGATCGGCAGGAGCAGGAAGACGATGTAGACCGTCGGCACCAGCCAGGAGAGGCGTTCGGTAAGTGGTTGTTTTTGCATTTTGTTTCTCCTCCCGCCTTTGTCAGCCCTGCGCGTCGCTCGTGGTCATCACGGTGTAGAAGATCCACGAGAGCAGCAGGATGATGAGGAAGTAGATGATCGATAGCGCTGCCGCCGGACCGAGGTCGAACTGGCCGATGGCCGTCTTGACGAGGTCGATGGACAGGAAGGTTGTCGAGTTGCCGGGACCGCCGCCGGTAACGACGAAGGGCTCGGTATAGATCATGAAGCTATCCATGAACCGCAGCAGGAAGGCGATCAAAAGCACGCGCTTCATCTTCGGCAGCTGGATGTAGCGGAACACCGACCAGCGCGAGGCGCCGTCGATCTTGGCCGCCTGGTAATAGGCGTCGGGGATCGAGACGAGACCGGCATAGCAGAGCAGGACGACGAGGCTCGTCCAGTGCCAGACGTCCATGACGATCAGCGTGACCCAGGCGGCAACGGGGTTCTGCACGTAATTGTAGTTGATGCCGATCGCTTCGAGCGTGCGGCCGAGCAGGCCGATGTCGACGCGGCCGAAGACCTGCCAGATGGTGCCGACGACGTTCCACGGGATCAAGAGCGGCAGCGCCATCAGGACGAGGCAGACCGGCACGCCGAGACCCTTCTTCGGCATGTTGAGCGCGATGATGATGCCGAGCGGGATTTCGATTGCCAGGATGATCGCCGAAAAGATCAGGTTGCGGCTGAGCGCGTCCCAGAAGCGGTCCGACGTCAGCACCTGCACGTACCAGTCGGTGCCGGCCCAGAAAAACTGGTTGTTGCCGAAGGTGTCCTGGACCGAATAGTTGACGACGGTCATCAGCGGGATGACGGCCGAGAAGGCGACCAGCACGAGGACCGGCAGCACCATGAACCAGGCCTTGTTGTTCCAGGTTTTCTCCATGGTCAGGCCTCCTCGCCGACGCGCCAGGAATCGGCGTAGATGTTGATGGCTTTCGGATCGAAGGTGACGCGCGGCTCGGCGGGGATCTCGCCGTCCTCGTCGACGATGATCGAGATCGGCTGGTCGGCAAAACGGGCGCGCACGATCTTGTGGCGGCCGATATCCTCGACCTTGGTGATCGCGACCGGCATGCCTTCGCGACCGAGCGAGACGAATTCCGGGCGGATGCCGAGCTCGGTCTTGGCGCCGGCCTTGACCTTGGGCTGGAAGGTGAGGCCCAACTGCTCGCCGCCGATCGTCGCGGTGCCGCCGTCGAGCTTGACCGGCAGCACGTTCATGCCCGGCGAGCCGATGAAGTAGCCGACAAAGGTGTGGCGCGGGCGCTCGAAGAGTTCCGCCGGCGTGCCGATCTGCACGATCTGGCCGTCATACATGACGACGACCTTGTCGGCGAAGGTCAGCGCCTCGGTCTGGTCGTGGGTGACGTAGACCATGGTGAAGCCGAACTGCTTGTGCAGGCGCTTGATCTGTGAGCGCAGCACCCACTTCATTTCCGGATCGATGACCGTCAGCGGTTCGTCGAAGAGGATCGCGCTGACGTCGTTGCGCACGAGGCCGCGGCCGAGCGAGATCTTCTGCTTCTGGTCGGCGGTGAGGCCCCGAGCCGTCTTCTTCGCCCAGCCGCCAAGGCCGATCATCTCGATCGTTTCCTTGACGCGGCGGTCGACCTCGGCCTCCGGCACATGCCGGTTGCGCAAGGGGAAGGCCAGATTATCGTAAACCGTCATCGTGTCGTAGATGACCGGGAACTGGAACACCTGGGCGATGTTGCGTTCCTGGGTCGACAGATGCGTCACGTCCTTGCCGTCGAAGAGGATCTCGCCTTCGGACGGGTTGATCAGGCCAGAGATAATGTTGAGCAGCGTGGTCTTGCCGCAGCCGGAGGGCCCGAGCAGCGCATAGGCGCCGCCGTCGTTCCACTCGTGGTGCACTTCCTTCAGCGCGTAGTCGTTTTCCGACTTCGGCTTGGCGCCATAGGCGTGGCGGATATGGTTGAGATTGATGCGTGCCATGTTTTCCTCCCAGCGCCTCCTTTAGGCCGTGCCGCCGATGGCGCGTCCGTCCGGCCCGAAGGCCATGAGATGGCGGGTATCGACGAAGACCTCGAGGGTCGCGTCGGGTTCGATGTCGTGAATGCCCGGCGCCAGGATCACCCAGCGCGCATTGGCAAAACCGACGTGAATGAAGCTTTCGGAGCCGGCAATTTCGGAGATCGCCGTCTTCACCGTCAGCGCATCGCCGCCGCCCTGCGGGCGGTCAAACGACAGGTGATGCGGCTGGAAGGCGACGGTGCAGGGGCCGTCGCCGATGCCAGCCAGATGTGCCGGGACGGTGAGCACAGACTTGCCGTCGAGCGTGAAGGCCGAGCCTGATTTGACCAGCTCGATGCAGTTCAGCGGCGGATCGGCGAAGGTGCGGGCGGTGATCAGGTCGACCGGGCGGCGATAGACGTCGATTGTCTTGTCGAACTGGGTGATGCGGCCCTGGCTGAGGGCTGCGGTGTTGCCGCCGAGCAGCAGCGCTTCCGAAGGCTCGGTCGTCGCATAGACGAAGATGGCGCCGGAGGCGGCGAAGATCTTCGGCAGTTCCTCGCGCAGTTCCTCGCGCAGCTTGTAGTCGAGGTTGGCGAGTGGCTCGTCGAGCAGCACCAGATCGGCGTTCTTGACGATGGCGCGGGCAAGTGCCGTGCGCTGCTGCTGGCCACCTGAGAGGTTCAAGGGCGTACGGTCGAGATAAGGCGTCAGCTTCAGCAGATCGGCCGCCTTGCGCACCTCGCGGTCGATGGTGGCGGTGTCGGCGCCGCTAATGCGCATCGGTGAGGCGATGTTTTCGTAAACGGTCATCGCCGGATAGTTGATGAACTGCTGGTAGACCATGGCGACCGAACGCTTCTGCACCGGCAGGCCGGTGACGTCGGCGCCGTCGAAAAGGAGCGAACCGGAGGCGGGCTTGTCGAGACCGGCCATCAGCCGCATCAGCGACGTCTTGCCGGAAAGGGTCGGGCCGAGCAGAACGTTCAGCGACCCCCTCTCCAGCACCAGGTCGGTCGGGTAGATATGCGTCTCCCCGCCTACGACCTTGGATATCTTCTTCATTTCAAGCATTGAATTCTCCACCCAGCCTGTCGGCAGTCCGAGCGTTTTCCACCCCAGCGCGGAAACGCTCTATCTCATCGGTTTTCTGCATTTCCGGGCGCGCGCGCCCGTGTTGGAAATGCATTGAATGCGAGCGTTGTCAGGCGGCTGCGTTGGCCGCGCCTCGCATGTATTCCTCCAGCGCTGCCGCCTCGCCCGGCGTCAGCTTCAATCCCAGTTTCGTGCGCCGCCACAGCACGTCCTCGGCGTGCCGCGCCCATTCCTGCGTCATCAGCCACTTGACCTCGGCCTCGTAGAGATCGGCGCCGAAATGGTGGCCGAGACCGGCCTCGTTCGACGCCGAACCCAGAAGTGCTGCGGCGCGCGTGCCATAGAGGCGCACGAGGCGACGCGCATGCTGGGGCGCAAGGAAGGGATATTGCTTTCGCAGTCTTGCGACTTCGTCGGCATAACCCTGGGCGGGAAAATCGCCGCCCGGAAGCCTGGAGCCGGCGGTCCATTTCGAACCCTTGACGCCGATCGCCTCGCCGATCTTTTCCAGCGCGGATTCGCCGAGGCGGCGATAGGTCGTGAGCTTGCCGCCGAAGACGTTGAGCAGCGGTGCCGCACCCTTGTCACCCTCGACCCGCAGCACGTAGTCACGCGTCGCTTCCTGCGCCTTGCTGGCGCCGTCGTCGTAAAGCGGGCGAACGGCCGAATAGGTCCAGACGATGTCGTCCTTTTCCACCGGCTCGAGGAAATACTCGCTTGCTGCCCGGCAGAGATAGTCGACCTCCGCGTCGCTGATGCGCACCTCGCCCGGATTACCGGTGTAGTCGCGGTCGGTGGTACCGATCAGCGTGAAGTCTTCTTCGTAAGGGATGGCGAACATGATGCGGCCATCCGGGTTCTGGAAGAAATAGGCGCGCGGATCGTCGAACTTCTTCTTCACGACGATGTGGCTGCCCTGAACGAGGCGGACATTGTGCACGTCGTTCTTGCCGAGCGCGCCCGAGAGAACCGCGTCGACCCAGGGGCCGGCGGCATTGATGAGCATGCGGGCCTTGAGCGTCTTGCGTTCGCCGGTTGCCTGGTTCTCGGTTTCGATGGTCCAGAGCCCACCGTCGCGACGTGCGGCGACGACGCGGGTACGGGCCATGATGACGGCGCCGCGGTCGGCAGCGTCGCGGGCATTCAAGACCACGAGGCGGGCGTCGTTGACCCAGCCGTCGGAATATTCGAAGGCCTTGTTGAACAGGCGCTTCAGCGGTTTGCCGGCGGGATCGCGGTTCATGTCCAGCGTCGCCGTTGCCGGCAACAGCTTGCGGCCGCCGATATGGTCGTAAAGGAAGAGGCCGAGGCGGATGAGCCAGGCCGGGCGCAGGCCGCCCTTGTGATAGGGCAGCACGAAGCGCATCGGCCAGATGACGTGCGGCGCCATCGCCCACAGCACCTCGCGCTCCATCAGCGCTTCGCGCACGAGGCGGAATTCGTAATGTTCGAGGTAGCGCAGGCCGCCGTGAATGAGCTTGGTGGAGCCGGAGGACGTGCCGGAAGCGAAATCGTTCATTTCGGCCAAGGCGACCGAGTACCCACGGCCGACCGCGTCGCGCGCGATGCCGCATCCGTTGATGCCGCCGCCGATGACGAAGACGTCGTAGATTGCCTGCTCTGACACTGCTGTTTCCCCTCCACATTTCGCGATGCACAAATTGATGCATCAGCGAAAGTGAAATCAGTTAAAACGAAAACATATCGAATGTCAAACGAATGCTCCCCGAATCTTTAGGGGTGGCTAAATCTCCCGTTTCAGGCGTCGGTTTCGATCAGGCGAACGTCCTGTTCAACACAGATTTTCCTGACGTTTTCGAGCGTGCAGCGGTCGGTGATGAAGGTCTGGACCTGCGATATATGGCCGATGCGAACAGGCGCGGTTCTTTCGAATTTGGTCGAGTCGGAAACCAGAATGACATGGCGCGCATTGGCGATGATCGCCTGGGCGACTTTCACTTCGCGAAAATCGAAATCCAGCAGCGCGCCGTCATGGTCGATCGCCGAGGCGCCGATGACGGCGAAGTCGACCTTGAACTGCTTGATGAAATCGACGGCGGCCTCGCCGACGATGCCGCCGTCCGAGCCGCGCACGACGCCGCCGGTGATCACCACCTCGATCGAGGGGAAAACGCGTAAGCGATTGGCGACATTGATGTTGTTGGTGATGACCATCAGTTCCTTGTGGTCGAGCAGAGCCTCGCCCACAGCTTCGGTGGTGGTGCCGATATTGATGAACAGCGACGCGTTGTCGGGGATGAGTTCGGCGGCGGCCTTGCCGATCGCCTGTTTCTCCGGTGCCGCGATCTGGCGGCGGGCGTCGTATTTGACGTTTTCCTTGCCGCTCGGGAAGATTGCGCCGCCATGAATGCGGTTCAGGATCTTGGCGTCGCAGAGGTCGTTCAGGTCCTTTCGGATGGTTTGCGGCGTGACGGAAAAGCGCTGCGCCAGCTCCTCGACCAGTACCCGGCCCTCGCTTTTTGCCAGTTCCAGGATCTCCTCCTGCCGACCGGTCAAATACATTCCATCCTCCCCATTTTCGTTTTGTTTCATAATATGCAAAAACGAAAGCCGCGCAATTTCAGAATCGGCGTTTGCGGCGAAATCGCTTTCGCAGCGGGTCCAGGGTGTCGGCGCGCGTTGCATTCGCTACGGCGATAGGCGACCCTGCCTTAGGAGTGAAGAGGGGAAAGACATGTTTCATCCGGCCTTGTTCAAGGGCATGACCGTCGTGATCACTGGTGCCGGGCGCGGCATCGGGCTCGAGGTTGCCCGGCAGTTCCTGGATTGTGGCGCGCATGTACTCGTCCATGCCGGCCGGTCGATCGGCGACCTGCCCGATTTTCTCGAATCTGCGGCGACGGAAGGCCGGGCCTATGTGGCGACGGCGGACTTTCTCGCGCCGGATGGTGTCGAGGGGCTGGCCGACGTGGTGCGCAGCCGCTTCGAGAGCATCGATATCCTCATCAACAATGCCGGCACGATGGTCGGCCGCTTCCCGGCGGCGGAGCTGTCCGACGAGCAGTACCAGACCGTCGTCCAGCTCAACCAGACCGCGGTCGTCGAGATGACGCGGGCGATGCTGCCGCTGTTGCGCAAGGGTACGCATCCGGCGATCGTCAACACCGTCTCGATCTCTGCGGTTACCGGCGGCAGCGCCGGATCGTCGATCTATTCGGCGACGAAGGCGTTCGTTTCCACCTATTCCAAGGCCTTGGCGCGGGAACTCGCGCCCGAGGGCATCCGGGTCAACTGCGTTTCGCCGGGGACGATCACCACCGAATTCCACGAGCGCTACTCATCGCCGGAGAAGCTGGAGGCGACCCGCAAGACCATTCCGCTTGGTCGGCTCGGGACGGCGGAAGACTGCGCGCCCGCCTATCTCTTCCTCGCCTCGCATGCGCTGTCGGGTTACATCACCGGGCAGGTGCTGGAGGTGAATGGCGGGCAGCTGATCGTTTGAGCGGTAGATGAAGTCGGCTGCCCCTCATCCGCCTACCGGCACCTACTCCTCGCTTGCGGGGAGAAGGCAGGCCGCGGCGCCCGCTCGCGTCCCCACTCCATTCGGGGCCTGCATCATGAAGGGGCGACCTCGCGAAGCGCCGCGTCCCGCAAGCGGGAGAGGGTTAGGGTGAGGGGCAGAGCCACAACAACTGAAGGCCGGACATGATCGACAAGCTGGAAATGTTCCTCGTTCTCGCCCGCGAAAGGCATTTTGGTCGCGCGGCGGAGGAGTGTGGGGTGACGCAACCGACGCTGTCGGCGGCCATCCGCCAGCTTGAGGATCAGCTCGGCGTCATGCTCGTCAGCCGCGGGTCGCGCTTTCAGGGCCTGACGCCCGAGGGCCAGCGCGTACTCGAATGGGCGCGGCGCATCGTCGGCGATACCCGCACCATGCGTGAGGAGATGCGGGCGGCGCGCAAGGGTCTCTCCGGCCATATCCGGCTGGCCGCGGTGCCGACGACACTTGCCATGGTGCCGATGATCACCGCGCCGTTCCAGGAAAAACACCCTGATGTCACCTTTTCCGTGCTCTCGACGACATCGGTGCAGATCCTGGCCCTGCTCGAAAATCTCGAGATCGATGCGGGGCTCACCTATCTGGAGAACGAGCCGCTCGGCCGGGTGACCAGTGTTCCGCTCCAGGTCGAGCGCTATCACCTCGTCACCGCCGCCGGAACGCCGCTTTCGGAGCGGGAAAGCGTGACGTGGAAAGAGGTTAGCGACGTTCGGCTTTGTCTATTGACGGCCGATATGCAGAACCGCCGCATCATCAACCAGCATTTTTCGGAGGCCGGTGCCGTCGCCAAACCGACGCTCGAATCGAACTCGATGATCGTGCTTTTTTCGCATGTGCGCACCGGCCGCTGGGCCAGCATCATGCCATTCAACGTCGCGAAATCATTCGGTTTTCACGAAGATATCCGGATGATCCCGATCGTCGATCCGGACGCCCGCCACACGGTCGGCCTGGTTGCGACGCATCGTGAGCCGTTTACGCCGCTGGTATCGGCCTTGCTGCACGAAGCACGCATTCTCGGCGAGCGGAATCAGGCTCAATAGATTTTTTCTATCGACCGACGGAACAGCCTTATTGACCCATGCGGCCATAAGCGCGAAGCTTTTTGATCATGGCCGGAGACCGCCGAGGAACGGCCTTCGCCAGAAGTGAAATGTCGGCTGGGCCGGTCGTCCGTTTCGGGTGCTGCCGCCTCGCCCATGAGCCGGGAGGGCTCCCGTTGAACATCCATCAGCCGCGCGCCGATATCGCGGAAACCACGCTCGCCATCGTCGAGGAGCTGAAGAGGCTGGAAGGGCCCTTGCTGCCGATCCTGCACGAACTGCAGGAAGAGTTCGGCTATGTGCCGCAGGAATGTCTTCTGGTGATTGCCCGCGAACTCAATCTCTCGCGCGCCGAAGTCTATGGGGTGATGAGCTTCTATCATGATTTCCGCGAGCACCCCGCCGGGCGCCACGTGCTGAAGCTCTGTCGCGCCGAAGCCTGTCAGTCGATGGGCGGCGACCAGCTGGCTGAGCGCGCGAAGCGGCTGCTCGGTATCGATTTTCACCAGACGACCCCGGATGGCGCGGTGACGCTGGAGCCGGTCTACTGTCTCGGGCTCTGTTCCTGCGCACCCTCCGCCATGCTGGACGGTGAGGTGCATGCCCGGGTCGATGCCGCCGATCTCGACGCGCTCGTTCAGGAGGCGCGTCGATGACCGCAAAGATCTACATTCCGCGGGACGCCGCGGCCGTGGCGCTCGGCGCCGACAAGGTAGCCAAGGCAATGGCCGAGGCGATCGGCGCACGCGGCCTCGACGCCACGATCGTGCGCAACGGTTCGCGCGGCATGCATTGGCTGGAGCCGCTGATCGAGGTGGAAACGGCTGACGGCCGTGTTGCCTATGGCCCGGTCAAGGCACGTGACGTTTCCTCGCTGCTCGATGCCGCCCTGCTCGACGGCGGCGATCATGCACTCTGTCTCGGGAAGACCGAGGAGATCCCCTTCCTGAAGCAGCAGACGCGGCTGACCTTTGCCCGCTGCGGCATCATCGATCCGCTTTCGCTCGACGATTACCAGGCCCATGGCGGACTCGCCGGTCTGCGCAATGCCATTGCCATGGCGCCGCAGGACATTGTCGCGCAGGTGACCGAAAGCGGCCTTCGCGGCCGTGGCGGCGCAGGCTTTCCGACCGGCATCAAGTGGAAGACCGTTCTCGATGCGGCGGGCGATCGGAAGTACATCGTCTGCAACGCCGACGAGGGCGATAGCGGCACCTTTGCCGACCGGATGATCATGGAAGGCGATCCCTTCGTGCTGATCGAGGGCATGGCGATCGCCGGCATCGCGACCGGCGCGACCAAGGGCTTCATTTACACCCGCTCCGAATACCCGCATGCGATCGCGGCGATGGCTGAGGCGATCGAGATCGCCCGCAAGGCCGGCGTGCTCGGCACCTCGGTGCTCGGTTCCGGTCGGGCCTTCGATATGGAAGTGCGCGAGGGCGCAGGTGCCTATGTCTGCGGCGAGGAAACGGCGCTGCTCAATAGCCTCGAAGGCAAACGCGGCATCGTGCGGGCCAAGCCGCCGCTTCCCGCGCACAAGGGCCTCTTCGACTGTCCGACCGTGATCAACAACGTGATCTCGCTCGCCTCCGTCCCCATCATCATGGACAAGGGCGCCGCCTATTACCGCGACTTCGGCATGGGCCGGTCGCGCGGCACGATCCCGATCCAGATCGCCGGCAACGTCAAGCATGCCGGTCTCTACGAAACCGCCTTCGGCCTGGCGCTCGGCGAGATCATCGATCACATCGGCGGCGGCACTGCGAGTGGCCGGCCGGTCAAGGCCGTGCAGGTCGGCGGTCCGCTCGGCGCCTATTTTCCCCGTGACCTGTTCGATACGCCGTTCGACTACGAAGCCTTTGCCGCGCGCGACGGCCTCATCGGCCATGCCGGCATCGTTGTGTTCGACGACACCGTCGACATGCTGCACCAGGCGCGCTTTGCGATGGAATTCTGCGCGGTAGAAAGCTGCGGCAAGTGCACGCCCTGCCGCATCGGTTCGACGCGCGGTGTCGAGGTGACCGACAGGATCGCCGCCGGCATCGAGCCGGAGAAGAACCGCGAACTGCTCGCCGATCTTTGCAACACGATGAAGTTCGGTTCGCTCTGCGCCCTTGGCGGCTTCACGCCCTATCCGGTCATGAGCGCCATGACCCATTTCCCGGATGATTTTCAGCCGGCACCGCCCGTTCAAGCGGCGGAGTGAGGAAAAGACCATGTCTCTCATTCATGAAATCGACTACGGCACTCCTGCCTCCAAGTCCGAAAAACTGGTGACGCTGACGATCGACGGACGCGAGGTCACCGTGCCCGAGGGCACTTCGATCATGCGCGCGGCGATGGATGCCGGCATAGAAGTGCCGAAGCTCTGCGCTTCCGACATGATGGATGCCTTCGGCTCGTGCCGGCTCTGTCTGGTCGAGATCAAGGGCCGCAATGGCATGCCGGCCTCCTGCACGACGCCGGTTGCGGCGGGCATCGAAGTCTCCACCCAGACGCCGCGGCTGAAGGACGTGCGCCGCGGGGTGATGGAGCTCTACATTTCCGACCACCCTCTCGACTGTCTGACCTGTGCTGCCAATGGCGATTGCGAGCTGCAGGACATGGCCGGCGCAGTCGGCCTGCGCGACGTGCGCTACGGCTATGAGGGCGAGAACCACGTCACGGCGCGCAACAACGGCGAGATCAACGCCAAGTGGATGCCGAAGGACGAGTCCAATCCCTATTTCACCTACGATCCGGCCAAATGCATCGTCTGCTCGCGCTGCGTGCGCGCCTGCGAGGAAGTGCAGGGCACCTTCGCGCTGACGATCGGCGGCCGCGGTTTCGACAGCCGCGTTTCGGCCGGGATGGCGGAAGACTTCATGTCGTCGGAATGCGTCTCCTGCGGCGCCTGCGTCCAGGCCTGCCCGACGGCGACGCTCATCGAAAAGTCGGTGATCGAGATCGGTCAGCCCGAACATTCCGAAGTGACGACCTGCGCCTATTGCGGCGTCGGCTGCTCGTTCAAGGCGGAAATGCGCGGCGAGGAACTGGTGCGTATGGTGCCGTGGAAGGATGGCCAGGCCAACCGCGGCCATTCCTGCGTCAAGGGCCGCTTCGCTTACGGCTATTCCAACCACAAGGACCGCATCCTCAACCCGATGATCCGCGAGAAGATCTCCGATCCCTGGCGCGAGGTCACCTGGGAGGAGGCTTATGCGCATGTGGCCTCCGAGTTCCGGCGGATCCAGTATCAGTACGGCCGCGATTCCGTCGGCGGCATCACCTCGTCGCGCTGCACCAATGAAGAGACCTATCTGGTGCAGAAGCTGGTGCGCGCCGGCTTCGGCAACAACAATGTCGATACCTGCGCCCGCGTCTGCCATTCGCCGACCGGCTACGGCCTCGGCCAGGCCTTCGGGACCTCGGCCGGTACGCAGAACTTCGACAGTGTCGAGTTCACCGACGTCGCCGTCATTATCGGCGCCAACCCGACCGACGGCCATCCGGTTTTCGGCTCGCGACTGAAGAAGCGGCTGCGCGAAGGCGCCCAGTTGATCGTCATCGATCCGCGCCGCACCGACATCGTGCGCTCGCCGCACGTGGAGGCCGCCTATCACCTGCCGCTGCAGCCCGGCACCAACGTCGCGATCTTGACCTCGATCGCCCATGTGATCGTCACCGAAGGCCTCGCCAACGAACAGTTCATCCGCGAGCGCTGCGACTGGTCGGAGTACGAGGATTGGGCCGCCTTCGTCGCCGAGCCCTACCATAGCCCGGAGGCGACCGAAGCCTATACCGGCGTGCCGGCCGATCTCGTGCGGGGCGCGGCCAGGCTCTATGCCACCGGCGGCAACGGCGCGATCTATTACGGTCTCGGCGTCACCGAGCACAGCCAGGGATCGACGACGGTCATGGCGATCGCCAACCTCGCCATGGTCACCGGCAATATCGGCCGGCCGGGCGTCGGCGTGAACCCGTTGCGCGGCCAGAACAACGTGCAGGGTTCCTGCGACATGGGTTCGTTCCCGCACGAGCTGCCGGGCTACCGTCACATCTCCGACGATGCCACCCGCGAGACCTTCGAGAAGCTCTGGGGCGTCGAGATCTCCAACGAGCCGGGCCTGCGCATCCCCAACATGCTCGATGCCGCGGTCGACGGCACCTTCAAGGCGCTCTACATCCAGGGCGAGGACATCCTGCAGTCCGACCCGGACACCAAGCATGTGGCAGCCGGCCTTGCCGCGATGGAATGCGTCGTCGTGCACGACCTGTTCCTGAACGAAACGGCCAACTACGCGCACGTCTTCCTGCCCGGTTCGACCTTCCTCGAAAAAGACGGCACCTTCACCAATGCCGAGCGCCGCATTAACCGCGTGCGCAAGGTGATGACGCCGAAGAACGGTTATGCCGACTGGGAGGTCACGCAGAAGCTCGCCCAGGCCATGGGCCTCAACTGGAACTACCGCCATCCGTCCGAGATCATGGACGAGATCGCCGCGACGACGCCGAGCTTCGCGCTGGTTTCCTACGATTATCTCGAAAAGATGGGCTCGGTGCAGTGGCCCTGCAACGAGGCGCATCCCGAGGGTTCGCCGATCATGCATATCGACGGTTTCGTGCGTGGCAAAGGCAAGTTCATCCGCACCGAATATGTGGCTACGGACGAACGCACCGGCCCGCGCTTCCCGCTGCTTTTGACGACCGGCCGCATCCTTAGCCAGTACAATGTCGGCGCCCAGACGCGACGCACCGACAACGTCGTCTGGCATGCGGAAGACCGGCTGGAGATCCACCCGCACGACGCCGAGCAGCGCGGCATCCGTGATGGCGACTGGATCCGGCTCGCAAGCCGCGCCGGCGAGACGACCCTGCGTTCGCTGATCACCGATCGCGTCGCGCCCGGCGTCGTCTACACCACCTTCCACCACCCGACGACGCAGGCAAACGTCATCACCACCGACTTCTCCGACTGGGCCACCAACTGCCCGGAATACAAGGTGACGGCGGTGCAGGTGATGCCGTCGAACGGCCCGTCAGACTGGCAGGTCGACTATGACGAGCAGGCCCGCCAGTCGCGCCGGATTTCCGGCAAGCTGGAGGCGGCGGAGTAATGCCTTTCGCTGCGACCGATCATGGCGACGTTTAGGACATCCAAGACCGTTCCCGAGGCCGTCCGCCGCAACGGCGCGCTTCGGGACGGTGCGCGCGCCGTGCCGGAAGAGACGCCGGTCGCCTTCAGCTATGGTGGTTCGACCCATGCAGTGATGATGGCGACGCCCGGTGATCTCGAGGATTTCGCCGTCGGCTTCAGCCTGACCGAAGGCATCATTACCGATCCCGGCCAGATCGAAACGGTCGAGTTCGTCTCCGAGACGGTCGCCGGCAATCTCGGCATCGACTTGCAGATCGTGCTTCAGGACGAAGAGAACGACATGCTGCGTCAACGCCGACGGCACATGGCGGGGCCGGTCGGTTGCGGTCTTTGCGGCATCGAATCGATCGAGCAGGCGGTAAGGCCGACGCCGGACGTTTCCCGTTCGAGACTGACGTTGTCGCAGGAGGACGTGGTTTCGGCGGTAGCACTGCTCAATGGCCAGCAGCCGCTGCATTTCGAAACGCGCGCCGTGCACGGTGCCGCCTTCTATGTGCCGGGCCGCGGGCTGATTGCGGTGCGTGAGGATGTCGGCCGCCACAATGCGCTCGACAAGCTGGTGGGTGCCGCCGCACGCGCCGGCTTCAAGGGCAGCGAGGGCGCCGTCGTCGTCACCAGCCGTGTCTCCGTCGAGATGGTGCAGAAGACGGCGGTCGTCGGCAGCCCTGTGATCATCGCCATTTCGGCGCCGACGGCGCTTGCCATCCGCACGGCGGAAGCTGCGGGCATGACGCTGATTGCGCTCGTGCGCGGCGACGAATTCGAGATTTTCACCCATGCCGAACGCATCAAGTCCGGAGCTGCCGTCGATGTCGCATGACAATACCAACGCCAAGCTGATCTATATGGCGAACCAGATCGCCACGTTCTTCAAGAGCCAGCCCGAGAGCGAGGCGGCGCAGGGCGTTGCCACCCATATCAACAAGTACTGGGAGCCGCGCATGCGGCGCAAATTGTTCGAGCATATCGACAATGGCGGCGAGGGGCTGACGCCGCTGGTGCTGGAGGCGGCCGCAAAGATCAAACGTCCGGAAGCGGCCTAGCCTGCATTCCTTACCCGCCAGCGCTTTCTGGGCGCTCATCGAGAGCGCGTTTTCCTAAGCGGGCACTCTCCTGAAAAGATTTAAGGGAAGGCGGCTACCGGTCGCCGCCTTCCCCATTCCCGAGCGCGGGGTGCAGGGATGTGCGCTCAGAAATTCTGCCAGCCATCCGCGGCTGGCGCCGCGGCGAGGCTTGTTCGTTGTCCGCCGCGCATGGCGCGGGCGGTGGCATGCAGGCGTGATGGCTGCGCGCGATCTTCGAGGTGGCGGTTCGCGTCGACGACCTGGGCCTGCTCGCCGTAGCGGAACTGGCGGAGCAGTTCGTGCAGGGCTTCGGCCTCGCGGGCCATGGCGTGGCTTGCGGCCGTGCTTTCCTCGACCATCGCGGCGTTCTGCTGGGTCGCCTGGTCCATCGAGTTGACCGCCTGGTTGATCTCCTTGAGGCCGGTCGACTGTTCCCGTGCCGCTTCCACGATCGCCGAGACGTTGGCGTTGATCTCCTGGACCTGGACGAGGATTTCCTCAAGCGCCGCCCCGGTCTGGCCGACCAGCGACACGCCGTTCTTGACGTGTTCGGTCGAGGTGCCGATCAGCGACTTGATGTCCTTGGCGGCACTGGCGGAGCGTTGGGCCAGTTCACGCACTTCCTGGGCGACGACGGCGAAGCCCTTGCCGGCTTCACCGGCGCGCGCCGCCTCGACGCCGGCGTTCAGCGCCAAAAGGTTCGTCTGGAAGGCGATGTCGTCGATCACGCCGATGATGTTGGAGATTTCGCGTGACGACTGTTCGATCTGGTCCATGGCGCCGATCGCGCTCTTGACCACATTGCCGGAGCGTTCGGCACCGGCCTTGGTCTTGGCGACCAGGCCTCCGGCCTCCTCGGCGCGGCGGCTGGAGTCCGAGACGGTCGTGGTGATCTCGTCGAGCGCTGCGGCGGTCTCTTCCACGGAAGCGGCCTGTTGCTCGGTGCGCTTCGACAGGTCGTCGGCGGCGGCTCGGATCTCGCGGGCGCCGGAGGCGATCGCGCTGGCATTGTCGCCGACGGTTCGCATCGCCCCGCGCAGCTTTGCGGTGGCATCGTTGAAGTCGATCCGCACCGCTTCCATGCTTGGTACGAAGGGCGTGTCGAGGTTGCGCGTCAGATCGCCTTCGGCGAGCGCCCGCAGGCCAGCGCCGAGGCTGTTGATGGCGCTCATGCGCTCGCTGACATCGGTCGCGAACTTGACGACCTTGTAGACCTTGCCGCTGAAGTCGCGGATCGGGTTATAGGCCGCCTGGATCCAGATCTCCTTGCCACCCTTGCCGTAGCGCACGAACTCGTTGGAGAAGAACTCGCCGGCGGCGAGCCGCTTCCAGAAGTCGGCATATTCGGCGGTGCGGGCATAGTTGGGCTCGCAGAACATGCTGTGGTGCTTGCCCTGGATTTCCTGGAGGCTGTAGCCGAGCGCGGCGCAGAAGTTTTCGTTGGCGGTCAGGATCTCGCCCGATGGCGTGAACTCGATCACCGCCTGGGAGCGGGAGATCGCGTCGAGCTTGCCGGCATCTTCCGTGGCCCTTGCCTTGGCGGCAGTGATGTCGCTTGCGAACTTGACCACCTTGTAGGGCTTGCCGCCCCGAAGCACCGGGTTGTAGGTCGCCTGGATCCAGATTTCGCGGCCGCCCTTGGCGACACGCTTGTAGGCATTGGCGTCGAATTCGCCGCGGCCGAGCCGGGCCCAGAAGTCGCGGTACTCCGGCGTCTGGGCGTAGTCGGCGGGGCAGAACATGCGGTGGTGCTGCCCGACGATTTCGCTGAGGTTGTAACCGAGTGCCTGGCAGAAATTCTCATTGGCGGTCAGGATCTTGCCGGTCAGGTCGAACTGGATGATAGCCTGCGACTTCGATAGCGCGGCGATGATCTGGTTCGCGTCTGCAATTTTTCCGAGAGCGAACATTGTAACCCTCTTCTCGTTTGTTGGCTCAAGCCGGGGGCTTCGTGCCTTCTTTGACAGGGTTTGCGGAGCCGAAGCGGCGCAAACTCCCGGACTAAGACAAATGCCGGCCTGCCGAAACATGTCTGGTCGTCCCGCGCCGGCCCACCGGGTCAGCGATTTAGTGCTTCGTGAGGGGAGTTCGAACTGGCGGGCTTCATGCCCAGGCGCCGTGTTTATGCAATCTAGGTTAGTGATAGGACTATTAAGCAGGTGTTAAAATAGCAACTATCAAATTTCAGTTGTAAGAACTCGTAGATCCCAATTTTAGTTGAATTAGTTTCTCCTGTTTTTCTAAAGTATTGCCCTCTGGCTGAGCAAATAACCAACAAAAAAGCCGCCCGACGAGACGTCGGACGGCTTTGAATATCGCTGAGCTGTTGCTTTAGGCGGCGAGTTCCTCGACCTCGCGTTCCTTGAACATGCGGGCAAGGTTCAGGAAGCAGATCATGCCGGTTTCGTTGGCGATGATGCCTTCGGCGAAGCTTTTGTCGAAGGAGGCGGTCACTTCCGGCACCGGCTGCACCTGGCTGCCCTGGACCGTGAGGATATCCGACACGCGGTCGACGACGAGGCCGATGACCATGTTGTGCACTTCGGCGACGACGATGGCGCTGCGCTCGTTGGCGGTGGTCGATTTCATGCCGAGCTTGTGGGCGAGGTCGATGATCGGGATCACCGTGCCGCGCAGGTTCATGACGCCGATCACTTCCGGCGGCGAATGCGGGATAGGCGTCGAGGGCGCCCAGCCGCGGATTTCACGGATCGTCGTCGTCTTGACGCAGAATTCCTGATCGTGGAGGCGGAACGCAATGATTTCCAGCGTCTCGCCGTCGAACCCGGCCGTCCTGAGTGTGCTTGTCATCGAAGGTCCTTCCAGCTTTCCGGTCGACGCCTCTGGGCGCGACACCGCCAAACTCCAGATCTCTCCGCATGGCTGACGGCGCATCAGGCGCGGTCAATGATCCGTAAAGGAGAGATCCTTCCAGTCCGCCGATCACATCCGGCAGGGCGCAGCTGCATCATGCGCGGAGGAACCGCTTTGCGCTTTGGGAAAGGACTATAGGCCGGGATTCGTTAAGACTTGCTTTTGCAAGTGCTTACGAAGATCTCGCCCCGGGCGTGACCCCGGGGCGGAAGCGATTTGCGATCAAGCGGAGGCGAGAACCTTGGCAAACTGTTCGACCGCCCAATCCACCTGCTCGGCGGTGATGACGAGCGGCGGCGCGATGCGGATCGTGTCGCCGTGGGTGTCCTTGGCAAGGATGCCGAGCTGCTTCAGCGCTTCGCAATACTTGCGCGCGCCGCCGGCTTCCGGCACCAGTTCCACCGCCAGCATCAGGCCGCGACCGCGCACGTCCTTGATGATGTTGGAACGGATGTCGGTGAGGCCCTTCTGGAAGCGCTCGCCCATCTTTGCCGAGTTCTCGATCATGCCTTCCTCGGTCAGCGCCTTCAGCGCCGCGCGGGCAATGGCGCAGGCAAGCGGGTTGCCGCCGAAGGTCGAGCCGTGCTGGCCGGGCTTCAAGACGCCGAGCACTTCGGAATTCGAAAGCACCGCCGAGACCGGATAAAAGCCGCCGGACAGAGCCTTGCCGATCAGCGTCACGTCGGCTTCGATCGCCTCATGCTCTTCGGCAAGCAGCTTGCCGGTGCGGCCAAGCCCGGTCTGGATCTCGTCGAGGATCAGCGTGATGCCGTGCTTGGTGCAGAGCTCGCGCACCGTCGTGAAGTAGCCGACCGGCGGGACGATGACGCCGGCTTCGCCCTGGATCGGCTCGACCAGGAAGGCGACGGTGTTTTCGTTGATCGCCGCACGGAAGGCGTCGATGTCACCGAAGGGTACGACCTTGAAGCCCGGCGCAAACGGGCCGAAGCCGGTGCGGGCGTCCGGATCGGTCGAGAAACCGACGATACCCATGGTGCGGCCGTGGAAGTTGTTGGAGCAGACGATGATCTCGGCCTTGTTCTCGGCCACGCCCTTGACCTCGTAGCCCCACTTGCGCACGGCCTTGACGGCGGTCTCGACGGCTTCGGCGCCGGAGTTCATCGGCAGCACCTTGTGCGAGCCGGTCAGCGCAGCGATCTCTTCGTAGAAATGCGCCAGCTGATCGTTGCGGAAGGCGCGGGAGGTCAGCGTCAGCTTCTGCGCCTGCTCCATCATCGCCTTCAGGATCTTCGGGTGGCAATGGCCCTGGTTCACGGCAGAATAGGCCGAGAGACAGTCGAGGTAGCGGTTGCCTTCCATATCCCAGACATAGACACCTTCGCCGCGCGAAAGCACCACGTCGAGCGGCTTGTAGTTATGGGCGCCGAGCCGGTATTCGGTTTCGATCAGGGCAGCCGTCGTGTTCATACATCGTCCTCCGGTGTTTCTTTGTCTGAGCGGGAAGAGGAAAAGTGTGCGCGGTTTTCCGCCCGCATCCCGCTCTGACTAATGAGAGCCGTTCACGCTTATGATCTTGGATCCAGTCGACCCAAGATCTCCGTGATCTAGGCGCTGCGGGTCGGCCGGTCGAGGACGCGGCGGCCGAAGAGGCTCGCCGTCAGTTCGACCAGGATGCGCGCGCTCTTGCCGCGATCGTCGAGGAAGGGGTTGAGCTCGACGACGTCGAGCGAGGAAACGAGCCCGCTTTCCCAGAGCACTTCCATGATCAGGTGCGCCTCGCGGAAGGTGGCGCCGCCCGGAACGGTGGTGCCGACGCCCGGCGCCAGTTCCGGATCCATGAAATCGACATCGAGGCTGACATGCAGCAGGCCATTGGCGGCGCGGACCTCTTCGAGGATCTGGCGCATGATGTGAGCCATGCCGAGTTCGTCGACGGCGCGCATGTCGAAGACGCGCACGCCATGTTCTGTGATCTCTTCGCGCTCGCGGTCGTCGACCGAGCGGATACCGACCTGGAAGACCTTCTTCGGATCGACGAGCGGACGGTCGGACGGCAGGATCGGGGCGAATTCGGCTTGGCCGCAGAAGAAGGCGACCGGCATGCCGTGCATGTTGCCGGAGGGCGAGGTCGACGGCGAGTTGAAGTCGGCATGGGCGTCGAGCCAGAGCACGAACAGCGGCCGGCCGACGTCTGCGGCATAGCGCGCCATGCCGGAGACGCTGCCCATCGAAAGCGCATGGTCGCCACCCAGAATGATCGGGAAATGGCCCTTGCGCACGGTGTCGTGCACGGAATCATGCAGAGCGCGGGCGAAGGCTGCGACGATCTGCAGGTTGTTGGCGCCGGGATGGTTGGCGAGATCGCGCGCCGGCAGCGGCTTGACGTCGCCTTCGTCGTGAACCGTATGGCCGAGATCGCGCAGCACCGTATCGATGCCGGCGATGCGCAGGGCCGTCGGGCCCATGGCCGCGCCGCGTCGTCCAGAACCTTCCTCGATGGGTGCGCCGATCAGCGTGATGGTCGTCATGTCCGCCCGATTCCTTTTCAAGATAATTCCCATGTGATCCCGTCCGGGATGTGTGGATTATGGCCAAAATGGGCGTCAGCAAAAAGATGGAAAACTGCCGATTAGTGAGCTAGTTTCGACAGATTGCTAAGTCCGATTTTACAAAGTGGCAGGCTATGGATGATCTCGACCAGGCGCTGATAAGCGCTCTGCGCCAGAATGCGCGCATTCCCGTTTCGACGCTATCGGAAATGACGGGCGTGTCGCGGGCGACGGTGGCGGCCCGTATCGACAGGCTGGTCGCCAATGGTACGATCGCCGCCTTCACCATCCGCACCGGTGCCGAAATCCCGGCCTCCGGGGTGCGCGCCGTGGTCATGATCGAGGTGCACGGCAAGATGGCCGATCGTGTCGCCGAGCAATTGCGCGGACTGCCGCAGGTGCGGGCGCTGCACAGCACCAATGGCCGCTGGGACTTCATCGCCGAGCTTCAGGACCGCGATCTCGTCTCTTTCGACGAAACGCTGCGGCGCATCCGCCTGATCGACGGCATCACCGTTACGGAGACGAATATCCTGTTGAAAACCAGCAAGATGACCGGCGCGTTCTGAGCATTTCTGGCCGCCCGAAGCGGTGAGGAAATTGCCTCTCAGAGTCGAATTGTTCTTGCTTTGTTCTTGTGTTTCGCTATGATGGCCGCCTCACCCAAGATGGAGGATGTCATGGTTGCCAATGGCGGCAGGCTTGCCGATCGGCAGATCTGTGTGAAGCTGTTCGTCAGGCATGGCGACGAGGATCGCGCCATCGCCTTCTATCGCGAAGCACTCGGCGCCGAACTGCTGCAAAGGCATGAATGGCCGAGCGGCATTCTGACGAGTGCGGATCTGAGGATCGGGGAATCGGTGTTCCGTATTGCCGGGGCCAATCCGCGCCGCGATGCGGAACCCAAGCTTGGCGGGCCGCGCTCGCCGCATGCGCTCGGCACCACGGCGGTGATCCTGGAGCTGCATGTGCGCGACGTCGATCGCGTCATCGGCCGAGCGATCGGCGCAGGCGCAAGCCTTCGCAATGCGGCCGAAACCTTGTCGACGGGCGATCGCGTCGGCGCCTTCATCGACCCCTTCGGCCACATCTGGGCGTTGTTCAACGCTATGGAAGATGCCGACGTCGTCGATCTGAGCATCGAGGCCCGCAACGCCGCCTGAGGCGTTGCGGGCCCTTTCGCTGCCCGGGCATGTGCTCTGGGTGGATTTCATGCCTGCTGCCTGACGATCAGAAGAACTCGTCGAGCAGGCAGTAGAAGTCACGTTTCTCCGAATCGTCCTTGTCGAGGCCATAGCGGGTCAGAAACGGCTGAACCCATTCCTCGCCGAGATTGTGGACGATGCTGCGGCAGGCAAGAGCGATGTCCTGGTAGGGGTCGGCGACGCCCAGCCGGCTGCAATCGATGAAGCCGGAAAACCGGCCGTTCTTCTCGATGATGTTCGGCAGGCAGGCGTCGCCATGGGTGACGACGAGTTCACCGGGTTGGGGCACGCGCGCCTGCAGTTCGGCAAAGAGATCCGCCGCCGTTCGGCCGAGCCGCGTCTCGTCAAAGTCGCTTTCATCGATCACGCCTGCCTGGGTGCGCGCCTTCGCGATGGCGATGCGCTCTTCGATCCGGTGATCGAAGGGGCAGTTGGCGATATCCAGCGCATGCAGTTGCTTCAGCGCGCCCGCGAGGATGACGATCTGGTCCTTGGGCGAGAGCGTCGTGGAGGCGAGGTCCGTCCCTTGCACTGCTTGCAGCAGCAGCCAGTTCGTCTCCGCGCCGAAGGCACGAGCGATCACCCGCGGGCAAGGCAAGTCCTTTGATGCCAGCCAATCAAGCCGCGCCGCCTCGTCGACGAACTCGCTGAACAGGCCGGCTTCCTCGAGTTTCAGCACCAGCATGGGTCGATCGAGCGCTTTCAGGAGAAAGATGCTCGAGTCGGATTGCCCGAGCAGATCACGGTTCCACTGATAGCCAGCGACAAGAGGGCGGAATGGTTCGGGCAGTTCGGGACGCGGAAAAGAAGAGGGCAAGGCAATCACCTGAAAAAAGGAATGAAACAACGGCGCGCGCCGTCGCGCCTGGATGCCGATGTAGGTTTGGCAAAGTGGCATTTCCACGGAGCGGTCCCGCAAGTTTTGACGGCGCGTGCCGGTAAATCGCCTTTCACGGTGCGTCTTCGCCAAATCTCCATCTAAGCTTCGCAAAGCCCGCTCGGGTCGACCGCAAAGTCACCTTTTTGAAAGTGTTTCGAAGAGGTGCTCATGGCCGTGAACCACAATGAACTGCTGTCGGCGGCCGAATGCGCCGACCGTCTCGGCATTACCATCCGCGCTCTCAAGGTCTATGAGGACCGCGGCCTGATCACGCCCCGGCGGACGCAGAAGAAGTGGCGGCTCTATGGTGCGGTCGAAATCGCGCGGCTGACCGAAATCATGGCTTTGAGGCGGCTTGGCCTTAGCCTCACCCGGATTACCGAAATGCTCGCCGGTACTGCGCCGGCCCTCGGACAAACGCTAGCCGTCCAGCAATCGGCGTTCTTGGACCTGCGCGACCGTGTCGAACACGGCCTGTCCTTGATCGATGCGGCGCTCCAGAAGATCGAGCGCGGCGATGCCCTGTCGATCGACGAACTCCTCATGCTCGCCCGAAAAACCGAGATGACCGGCTTGTCGCCTGACGCCGTCGCATGGAACCGCTACGAGCAGACGCGCCCACGCCGCGAGGTCTCCTTCGTCCCCGTGAATGGCTGGGCCTGAAACAGGCGCAAGAAGGGCAGCGCGCTCCGCGCCGATGACATGCGACCGATGACGGCTTCAGGCGCCGCCGGTGCATCCAAAAGACCATAGTGAGCTTGCTGTCGAGCGGGCGACACAGGGGCTCTGGAGCCGGTGGATCGCGATCGACCCACCGGCTTCCTTGTGATGCGGGCGGCACAGGCGTGTTTACGCCCGCCGCCGCTCAATATTCCTTTTCGAAGAAGACGCCGCCCGAGGCCGAACCGTCGCCGGCGGCTGAGCCCTTGAGCTTCACGCCCTTGCCGACATCGAGATTGATGACCGCCTTGCTGGAGGCGGAATCGGAACCCTGCTGCAGCTCGATATAGGTGCGGTCGTTGAGATACTTGCCGGCGCGCACGGAGGCGCCGCCATTCTCGTCGGTGGTGACGTCGAGATCGTCGACGCCGAGCTTGTTGCGCAGGCCGTCGAGCAGCGAGGTCGATCCGCCACCGGCAAGCTGGCTGACGGCCGAGGCGAGCTGGGCGATCTGGAAGGCCGAGAGGTTTGACAGCGACCGGTTGAAGATGAGCTGCGCCAGGATTTCGTCCTGCGGTAGCGCCGGGGAGGAAGAGAAGGCGATCTGCGGATTGTTGGCGAGGCCCGCGACCGCGACGGTGATGGTGGTCGCGCCGACGCTGGAGGTCGCCTTGAGGTCGAGCGTCGGGATCAGGTCGCCGCCAAAGCCGATATTGCCGTCGGTGAAGGTCAGGCGTTTGCCGAGGATTTCGAGCCGTCCGCGGCGCATCTCAAAGCCGCCGGAAACAATTGGCTGCACGGCGGTGCCACGGATCGTCAAGTCGCCGCCAAGCTCCGCGTTGATGCCGCGGCCGCGCACGAAGATCTGGTGGGCGTTGACGCCGAGATCGAAGGCAATCACGCCGCTGGCATTGGCGCCTGCGGCCGGCACTTCGTCCTTGCGCAGGTCCTTGACCATCTTCCGCACCTTGGGCGGCGCATTCTTGTGCTTGATGTCGATGGCCGAAAGCGAGGTCGGCAACTTCTCCGGAATGGTGATCGATGCCTTGCGGATCGTCACCTTGCCGCCGAGCGTCGGGGTCGCGACCAGGGGACCGGTCAAGGTCATCTCGCCGGCAACGTTGGCGTTGAACAGGGTGCCATCGACGTAGGTCGCGTTGTTCAGCTTGATCGTCAGGTTGGCCGGGAAGCCGGAACCGGGTACGGTGCCGACGGTACCGCTGGCTTCGACCGAGCCGCCGGTCGCGAGATTGGCCGAGAGCCTGGAGATCGTCGCCTGCTTGCCATCGAGCGCGACATTGGCGGTCAGGTCGTTGAGCGCCAGGTTGCGACGCACGTCGACGAGGCGCCCGCCTGACGTGGTGATCGTGCCGGCGATCTGCGGCGCCTTCGCGGAACCGGAGATTGCCACATCGACATTTGCCTGGCCCGTCAGCGTGAAGCCTTTCTCCGCCATCAGGTTGGCGATGAGGGCGAAGGGGACGTTGCCACTGAACTTCATCGCGATCGGCATGTTGCCGCCGATGTCGACATTGCCGCCGCCCTTGAAGGAAAGTCCGCCGGCGCCCGAAAGCGTCGTATCGAGCGTCACTTTGTTGTTGGCAAACTTGCCGTCCGCCGTGACATCGAAGGCCGCAACGCCCGCGGTGCGGGCTGCCGCGAGCGAGGCGCCCGACCATTTGAGGTCGTAGGCGACGACCGGGGCAGACGCTGCGCCCTCGACATCGACGGTGCCGGCGATCGTGCCCTCGGCGCCGAGGTCCGGTGCGAAGGCGTTGACCAGTGCTGCGGGCAGGGCGTTGAGCTTCGCAGTGATGTCGAGCTTTTCGCCAGCCGTGCCGTTGACTGCGATCGTGCCTTTCGATGCCTGGATCGTCAGCGCGTTGAGACGGACGGTGCCGTTTTCGATGGCGATCACCGTCGGCTGCGCCAGTTTCAGGGCAATGCCCTTCGGCGTCGCGCCAAAGGATGCGAGGCGGATTTCGGTGCGGCCCTTGGCGCTCGCAAGGTCGCCCTTCACCGTCAGCGGTCCGCCGTCAAATTTGCCGTCGACGGCAAAACCGGTGCGGCCGGCTCGTTGCTCGAAATCGACGGCAAGTCTGGAAACACGGTTTTCGCCCTGCGCCACCGTTTCGGCGCGGATGCTGCCCTTGATCGCCAGGGCCGCGAGGTCGGCGATGGTGATGTCGGCGGTCGGCCTGGAGATGGTCAGCTGGTCGCGTTTGATGCCGCTGCCGCCGGCCTTGACGACGACGGAGGTGATGCCGTTTTGGGTCTTGATGGCCGCCGAGCCGTTGAGGTCGCCGGAGGCCTTCTGCCCGGCCATCGCGGCCAAGAGGCCGAGATCGGGCAGGTCGAAGCTGACCGTGCCGTCCGGCTTGAAATCGGGGGTGAAGCTGATTGCCCCGGTCAGCTTGTTCTCGCCGATCCTGGCCTCGAGCACCGGGATTGCGGTCTGGCCATCCTTCGAGACGACGTCGGCCTTGACGTCGATGGCCTGGCCGTCGAGTGCACCGGTCGCCGTCAGGCTTGCCTGCGGGCTCGAAGGGTTGGCCTTGGCGTCGGCCTTGACGTTGAGGTCGCTGAGCGTGCGTCCGGCCAGTGTCGCGCCGCTCGACGTCAACTCGGCCTTGATGCCGAGTTCCGAAAGCGGGCCGGTCACGGCGGCGGTAAAGTCGGCCTTGCCCTTGGCATCGGCAAGCAGCTTGCCGAGATCAGGCAGGGTACCCCTAAGGTCGGCCGTCAGGTTGCTCTGCGCGAGCGCAACGGTGCCGGCGGCCTCGATCGTGCCCGACTTGAGCTCGAGGCCCTCCACGGTGACGCCGCCGTCGGTTGCCGTCTTCACTTCGCCCGAGAGTGCGATCGTGCCATCGAATTTCGCGGCGGCCGCCGGCGGCAACGCGTCCGGAACGGCGAAGAGCTTGAAGGCCGCGGAAACCGTGTTCTCGTCGCGATAAAAGGCGCCGGTGAGCGAACCGCCGATACCGGGGCTTTCGATCGTCACCGGGTTGAAGGCGATGTTTTCCTTCGTCACGGAGAGGATTGCGTCCACCTTCAGCGGCACCTGGACCAGGCGGGCGAGGTTGGGGTCGTTGAAGCCGGCTTCGCCCACCTCGATTGCCGCCTTCACCGGACCGGATTGCGCCTGGAGATTGAAGCCGTCGCTGCGTGCCGAAAGCTTGACTGCGCCGAGCGCCACGTCGGGCACCGCCAGGGAGGTGACGTCTGCGGTAAGATCGAGGATCGCGGCTTGCGCGTCGCCGATCAGCGAGAAATCGACGGCATTGATCTTGGCCTGCGCTTCACCCTTCTGCAGCGGCCAGCGGAAGTCGACAGGGCCGCTGGTGCCGGCAAGCCTGGCCTTGAGGTTGTTCTCGCCCTTGCTGTCGTAAGTACCGAAAGCGGCAAAGGAGAGCGCGCCCGTTGTCACATGAGCCTTGTCGACCTGAACCAGCCCCTGGTCGTTGAACGCGGCGGCGATGTCGAGACTGGTGTCACCCTCGAACATCGGGCGCAGCGCCGGCGGCATCAGCGAACCGAACCCGCCGCCGCCGTTGACGGTCAGCCGGTGCATTCCGTCGGGCGTCTGGACGTGGCGACCGTCGAGCTTGAGAATTTCGCTGCCGTCGAGTGCGGCCGTGGCGCTGCCGGCCCAGTCGGAAAGCGGGCCTTCGCCGGTCAGCTTGATGTTGACTGCGGGCTCGTTGGGCAGGCGAAGCAGCTTTGCCAGCACGCCGTTGTTGGGCTCGTCCACGGTCGCCTCGAGCTTCAGCTCGTTGCCCGCCGGATTGAAGACGATATCGGCGACCGCGCGCGCTTCCGGTCGGTCGCGCTGGGCGGCCGCAAGCTGAAGGGCGATGCTCTCGTTGGTCGCGTTCACCTTGCCGCTGGCGGTCAGGAACTGGTCCTCGCCGGCGATCGCCTTGCCGATGATGATCTCCTTGAGATCGATCGCGTCGATCTTGACGTCCACGGGAAGCGCAAAGGTCGAGCGGACTTCCTTGGTCTCGGTGGAGGGGATCGGCAGGCGCTCGACGCGCACCGAGCCGGCCGAGAGTGCTGCGGCTTCGAAGCGGAAGGAGAGAAGGGCGGCGGGCGACCAGGTGAGATCGAGGTCGCGCACTTCGGCATAGACGCCCTCGCCATCGAACAGCGTGATGCTTCCGGCCGTGAACTTGCCGGTCAACAGCGCGCTCGGATCGGCGATCCGCACGATCTGGTCAGGGGTTGCCGCATACTTCTCGATTGCCCAGGCGACGAGCCTTGCGCCGGGTGTGGTGAAGCCCACGAAGGCGACGAGAAGAAGGGCAACGACCGCAATCACGCCAAGCACACGAAGGCCATAGCGCAGCGTCGCGCGAAGGAAGCGGACGACCTGATTCATGATCTACCCATAACGCAAGTTGCTCCCAAGCGGAATCGCCGCCGGCAGAAACTATCCGGCAATGGCGGCGATTTGCCGGTTCTGGTGGAAGAAACGGCCCGGATCAGAAGGATTGGCCGATACCGGCATAGATGCCGTACTTGGTGCCGCCGGGATATTTGTTAAGCGGAACGGCAAAGTCGAGGCGGATCGGGCCGAAGGGCGTGGCGTAACGCAGGCCGATGCCGGCGCCGGCGCGGATGTCGGAGAAATCCGGCGTCGTCTTCGCAGACACCGTACCGGCGTCGATGAAGGGAACAACCCCGATCGTGTCGGTGATGGCGATGCGGGCTTCGAGCGAGGCGTTGACATAGGAACGTCCGCCGGTCTCCTCGTTGTCGGAATTGCGCGGGCCGATCTCCTGGTAGGAATAGCCGCGTACCGAGCCGCCACCGCCGAGGTAGAAGCGGCGGTTGGCAGGAATGTCTTCGAGCCCGCTGCCGCCGACGAGCATGCCGGCGCCGATCTTGCCGGCAAGCACGAAGCGCTTCTCGTCGCCGAGCGCATGGTAACCGGATGCCGAGGCTTCGAAGGACGAGAAGAAGGTCTGGCCCTTGATTTCGTAGCTCGGCTTGGCGTTGATCATCGCCCGGTAGCCTTCGGTCGCGTTCAGCTTGTCGTTGCGGGTATCGCGCACATATTCGAGCGGGATCGCGGCCGTCAGATAAGAGTTCGAGCCGAAGGCGTCGTCGATATTGGCCCAGCTGAGCTCGCCGCCGCCTGAGACGGTGTCGGTGTCCGAGAGCTCGAAGGTGGCGCCGGCCGCTGCCGTCAGGATCTTGGCGCGGTAGGCGTCTGGGTCCTGGATGTTGGCCTTGACGCTCGCGGTAAAGGTGGAAGCCGGGCCGAAGGCACCGGGTTTGGCAAACAGGATGCCAACCGAATAGTCGAGCTTGTCCAGTTCCTTGGTCTCGCCGATGCGGTCGACCGATCCTTCGATGCGCAGCGATTCGGCGCGGCCGAAAAGGTTGCGGTGTCCCCAGTAGCCCGAAAGCCCGAGGCCGTCGGTGGTCGAAACCTGGGCGCCGAAGCCGAAATACTTGTGCTTGCCTTCGGACACCTCGATCTTCATCGGGAGAGATCCATCGGGCGAAAGCGCATTGGCTTCCTTGATGGTGACGCTCGAAAAGACGCCGAGCTGGCGCAGGCGCTCGGAGGCTTTGCGGATGTCCGCGGGCGAATAGGGACGGCCTTCGTTGAGGCGTGAGTAGTCGCGCACGAAACCCGGATCGACGGTCTTCGTTCCGTCGACGCTGACTTCGCCGACTGGGGCAACCGGGCCGCCGCTGGCGCCGATGACGATGTCGACGGTCGAGTTGGCGTGGTTGGCGACAGCGCTGCGTTCGGTGAGCTTGGCCAGGGGGCGACCCTGCTCGCGCAGATCGTTCACGACCTTTTCGCCGGCCTTGATGATCAAGGTGGAATCGGCACGCGCGCCGGCGGGCAGGCCGTAATCAGCGGGACTGAAACCGGCCGCATCGCCTTCGAACTTGACGGAACCGACGTTGAAGACCGGACCCGGCGTCACGGTGACGGTGACCGGAATCGGCTTGCCATCCGGGAAAGACGGATCCGGCGGCAGACTGTCGATATCCTGGCCGTTGATGCGGATCGCGATGGTGCCGCCGTAGCGGGCCTTTTCGTAGAGTGCGGCAAGCAGCCGGTCGCGGTCGTCACGCGCCCGAATTGCCAGGCCAAGATCGCCGGAGACAGGCTTTTCCTGGCCCTGCACGAGCTGCGAGCTGTTTTCCAGCGCTTCCTTCAGTTCCTTGTCTTCGGTGCCGGCGTCGAAGGTGAGGGTATAGTTGACCGGGTCGATCACCGGCGCCTCTTCCTCGTCGCTCTCGAAAAACTTCATGCCGAAGAGCTTGAAGGCATAGGCCTTCTCGGCGGAAAGCGGGCCGAGCGCGCACGAAAAGGCAACAGCAAGCAAAGTCGCTGCCTTCCAGTACGCAATACTCGACCGTGGTGGGGACATTCGCTTCCGCATCCCGTCTTCAGGCGACCCAATACAAACTGCCTGCTTATGCGGCTGGGTCACTATCGCATGCCTAAGGTTTTCCATCTGTTAACGATGACGATCCGCTGCATCCACCCCTGATGCCGAATTTCGGTGCCGATTCCGTCGAAAAAGCGCGGAAATGTTGTCGGCGCAGCACAACCACCGCCGACAACCAGTAAGGCGCTGCGCCTTTTTGGAGGCTTAAATGCCGCCTTGTCCGCTGTATCGAGCCGCTACGCCGCCTCGGGCAGCGCCCGCAATTGCGGTATGCCGGAAGCGATGATGACGAGGAACTGGATGAGGAAACCGACCGCTGCGACGGCAAGGCACGCCTCGACGCCGAAGCGTGTGGCGACGATGGCGCCGAGCGCTGCACCGATCGGCCGGGCGCCGAAGGTGGCGGTGGTGATGAAGGCCGATACGCGCCCGAGCATCGCATTGGGGGTGACGGCCTGCCGCAAAGTGAGCGTGGCGATCGACCAGAGCACCGGGCCGGCGCCGAACAGGAAGAAGCTCAAACCGGCAAGGGCGCCTGAGGGAACCCAGATGGTCGAGAGCATCACGGCCGCAGCCGTCAACCCGCCGAGCGGGCCGAGGGCGATCATCAGGCCGAAGGGGATCCGGCGCGCAATGGCGGGGGCTGCGAAGGCGCCGATCATCATGCCGGCGCCATAGATGCCAAGCGTGATGCCGACGCCGGTCGCCGTCAGCCCGAGGGTCTGAATGGCATAGGCGACATAGACCGCCTGCAGCACGAACCAGGCCGTGTTGAAGACGATGGCGGTCACCAGAATGGGCCTGAGCAGCGCGTGGCCGCCCAGGAACCGGGCGCCTTCGGCGAGATCCTGAAGGAGGTTGCGCCTGGGAGCGGTCGGTTGCTGCTGGTCGCCAAGGCCGGCGAGCAGGACGACAGAGAGAAGGGACAGGGATGTGGCGGCGACATAGGCGAGCGATGCGCCGGTCCATGCGACGATCGCGCCGCCGATCGCCGGTCCGCCGGAATAGGCGAGACTGCGGGCGAGCTCCAGCCAGCGATTGGCGTCGGCGAGTTGGTGACGGGGCACGATCGCCGGCACCAGGGCTGGGGCGGCGACATTGTAGCAGACCGTGCCAATGGCGCCGACGAAGCCCATGACGGCGAGCAGCGGCAGCGACAGCAGGCCGCCGAGCATCAGCAACAGCGTGGCAACCAGCGACAGCGCGCGCAGCATTTCCGAGGAGACCATCAGCCTGCGCCGCGATGCGCGGTCGGCAACGAGACCGGCGGGAATGGAGAGCAGAAGGAATGGCAGCGTCTGCGCCATCTGCAGCCATCCGGTTTCCGCAGGGCCTGCGGCGAGCAGAAGCACGGCGGCGAGCGGAGCGGCGGCCAGCGCCATCTGCTCGGAAAACTGTGCGAACAGGTTAGACCAGCCGATGCGCTTGAAGGCCGGTGGCAGGGTGTCGCGTGGTGGGTTTGGCATGGAAGAACCTCGATCATGAAACGTCGAGGTCAGCAGACGAGATTGCTTCGGCGGTTGCCACCCGATTTCGGCGCCTTCGTTGGCCGCTGCGCGTTGTGTGCGGCAGAGGATGCGGTTGCCGCAACGAAAAACCCCCTCAGGGCGGTCAGCCGTGAGGGGGAAACATCAAACCAGACCGTCGGGCGGCGCAAGCTGCAGCCGACGGCAGGCTGCCTGTCGCCTTAGCGCGGGCACGAGTCGATGTAGCGGCGGCCGTAGCGGTCGCGATAGTAGCACTGGCCGGGCTGCTCGGTGACGTTGCCGATGACTGCGCCGGAAACACCGCCGATTGCCGCGCCGACTGCAGCGCCACGGACGTCGCCGGTAACAGCGCCGCCGATGATCGCGCCGGAAACGGCACCGATGCCGGCGCCCTTTTCCGTCTGGGTGCAGCTTGCGACCGCCAGGGCGACCAGCACAAGTGCGATGGCTTTCTTCATGTTGTTCTCTCCGATGTCTACGGATCTCAAGCCTATCGCTCAGTCCGTCCCGTGGATGATGGCGAAGCCGGGAACATCCCGCTCCACCGGAACTTGCGGTTCGGAAAATACGCGGTCCCCATCGAAAGTCTACGGGAGCGCTGCGGTTTCTTCCTGCCGGCAAGATAATGATATCGTTCCTGAACGGGACATGAAGGCAGTTCCCTTCGGCACAACCGGCGTGGAAAAATTTTGTCGTTCGGCGGGCAGGGGCGGTTGCGGCATTCCAAAAAAAGACAAATGATACAAACAAGCCTGCGAAAATCCGGAGGAGCGGATCCGTGGGCGACGGGCATCGATATCAGTTGGCGCGTACCCTAGTCGCGTGAACCATCTCACCCGACTTTCCGGCCGCGCTCGTGTTGGCATTGACCGACCCCGGAGGAGCGAAATGGCGAAAGTAACAATGACGGTCAACGGCCGTCAGGTGAGCGGTCATTGCGACGACCGCACATTGCTGGTGCAATTCATACGCGAAAATCTCGGACTGACCGGCACCCATGTCGGCTGCGATACCTCGCAGTGCGGCGCCTGCGTCATCCATATGGACGGAAAGTCGGTCAAGAGCTGTTCCATCCTCGCCGCGCAAGCCGCAGGCTCTACGATCACCACCATCGAAGGGCTGGCGGCCGATGGCGAACTGCATCCGGTGCAGGCGGCCTTCAAGGCCAATCACGGCCTGCAATGCGGCTTCTGCACGCCCGGCATGGTGATGACGGCCGTTGACATGATCCGCAGGCATCAGGGTCAGCTGGACGAGGCGACGGTGCGCGCCGAGCTCGAAGGCAACATCTGTCGTTGCACCGGTTACCACAACATCGTGAAAGCGATCCTTGCCGCCGCCGCCGAGATGAGCGGCGCCCGTGTGGCCGCAGAATAGCGGCAGAACGGGGGCGGAATCTCGCCCCTGACGCATGTCACTCAGGACCGATGCATGGCCGTCGGGACTGTCGCTGGATATCTCGGGAGGAGATAGGCAATGGGCGTTGAAGGCATTGGCGCGCGCGTGGCGCGCAAGGAGGACAAGCGGTTCCTGACCGGCAAGGGCCGCTATACGGACGACATGTCCGTGCCGGGGATGAAATATGCGGTGTTCGTGCGCAGCCCGCATGCGCATGCGAAGATCCTCAAAGTCGACGGGTCGGCGGCGATCGGCATGCCAGGCGTGATCGGCGTGCTCGACGGCAAGCAGTTGCTCGCCGATGGTATCGGCAACCTGATCTGCGGTTGGATGATCCATTCCAAGGACGGATCGCCGATGAAGATGGGCGCCTGGCGGCCGCTCGCGCACGAGACCGTGCGATACGTCGGCGATGCGGTGGCGATCGTCGTTGCCGACAGCGTCGCCGAGGCGCGTGATGCTGCCGAAGCCGTAGTCGTCGAATACCAGGAGCTTCCCGTCGTGATCGACGCCTCAAAGGCGCTTGAGGCGGGACAGCCGCAGCTTCACCCGGAAGCGCCTGGTAACCTGATCTTCGACTGGCAGATCGGCGACGAAGCGGCGACCGACAAGGCGATCGGCGCTGCGGCGCATGTCACCGAAATCACCATTCACAACAACCGGCTTTCGCCCAACCCGATGGAGCCGCGTGCGGCGCTCGGCATCTACGACGCCGGCGACGACCACTATACCTGCTACACGACCAGCCAGAACCCGCATGTGGCCCGGCTGGTGATGAGCGCCTTCTACAATGTCGCGCCGGAAAACAAGCTGCGGGTGATCGCGCCCGATGTCGGCGGCGGCTTCGGCTCGAAGATCTACATCTATCCGGAGGAGATCGTCTGTCTCTGGGCGTCGAAACGCACCGGCGTGCCGGTCAAATGGACGTCGGACCGCACCGAAGCGTTCCTCACCGATGCGCATGGTCGCGACCACGTGTCGAAGGTGAAGATGGCGTTCGATGCGAGCAACCGCATCATCGGCCTCAAGGTCGATACGATCGCCAATCTCGGCGCTTACATGTCGCTGTTCTCCTCGGCGGTGCCGACTTATCTCTATGCGACGCTGCTCTCCGGGCAGTACGACATCCCGGCGATCCATGCGAATGTGCGCACCGTCTATACCAACACCGCGCCCGTCGACGCCTATCGCGGCGCCGGGCGGCCGGAGGCGACCTATCTCTTGGAACGCACGATGGAGACGGCGGCCCGCGAACTCGGCGTCTCGCCTGCCGAATTGCGTCGGGTCAATTTCATCCGCTCCTTCCCGCACCAGACGCCTGTCATCATGAACTATGACGCCGGCGACTACGACGCTTCGCTCGAAGCGGCGATGAAGGCGGCCGACTGGAACGGCTTTGCCGGTCGCAAGGCGGAAGCCGCCGGTCGCGGCATGAAGCGCGGCATCGGCATGAGCTGTTACATCGAGGCCTGCGGCATCGCACCGTCGGCGGCGGTGGGTTCGCTCGGTGCTGGCGTCGGTCTTTGGGAATCGGCCGAAGTGCGGGTCAACGCCGTCGGTACGATCGAGGTCCTGACCGGCTCGCACAGCCATGGCCAGGGCCACGAGACGACCTTTGCCCAGCTTGTCGCCGACCGCTTCGGTGTGCCGATCGACAGCGTCAACATCGTGCATGGCGATACCGACAAGGTGCAGATGGGCATGGGCACCTACGGCTCGCGCTCCGGTGCTGTCGGCATGTCGGCCGTCGTCAAGGCGCTCGACAAGGTCGAAGCCAAGGCGAAGAAGATTGCCGCTCACCTGATGGAAGCGGACGAAAGCGACATCGTCATCGAAAACGGCGAACTGAAGGTCGCCGGCACCGACAAGGCCGTGCCGTGGTTCCAGATGGCGCTTGCCGCCTACACCGCCCACAATCTGCCGGCCGGCATGGAGCCGGGGTTGAAGGAAGGGGCCTTCTACGACCCTGCCAACTTCACCTTCCCGGCCGGCTGCTACATCTGCGAGGTGGAGGTCGATCCGGAAACCGGCCGAACCAAGATCATCCAGTTTGTCGCTGCCGACGACTTCGGCAACATCATCAACCCGATGATCGTCGAGGGACAGGTGCATGGCGGCATTGCCCAGGGCATCGGCCAGGCGCTGCTCGAAGGCGTGCATTACGATGCCTCCGGCCAGCTTTTGACGGCGAGCTACATGGATTACGCCATGCCGCGCGCCGACGATCTGCCGTCATTCCAGGTCTCGACCTCGAACACGCCCTGCCCGAACAATCCGTTGGGCATCAAGGGCTGCGGCGAGGCCGGCGCCATCGGCTCGCCACCGGCGCTGATTAACGCCATCACAGATGCCATCGGCAACAACGCGCTCACCATGCCGGCGACACCGCAGAAGGTGTGGGCGGCGGCGCACGCGGCCAAGTGAACGGGAGGACACCTCATGTACGAGACCCAATATCACCGGGCGTCCTCGGTTCAGGACGCCGTCAGCCGAATGGATGCGGCCGGCGAAGGCAAGTACGTCTCCGGCGGCATGACCCTCATTCCGACGATGAAACAGCGACTGGCGTCGCCGAGCGATCTGATCGACCTTAGGCACATCGCCGAGATGCAGGGCATCTCGGTCAACGGCCGATCCGTGCGGATTGGCGCGGCCACGACCCATTATGACGTCGCCTCGTCGGCGGCGCTCAAAGCCGTCTGTCCGGCGATCTGCAGCCTTGCCAGCCATATCGGCGATCCGCATGTGCGACACATGGGCACGATCGGCGGCTCCATCGCCAACAACGATCCGGCGGCGGATTATCCGGCAGCGATGCTCGGGCTCGGCGCGACGATCGTGACCAACCGGCGGGAGATCGCGGCCGACGATTTCTTCACCGGTCTGTTCGAAACGGCGCTGGAAGAGAGCGAGATCGTCGTCGCGGTCAGCTTCGACGCCCCGGCAAAGGCCGCCTACCAGAAATTCGCCAACCCGGCCTCGCGCTACGCGATGACCGGTGTCTTCGTCGCCAAGCGCGACAATGGCGAGATCCGGGTCGCGGTCACGGGTGCGGGCGCAAATGGCGTTTTCCGTCAGGCGGAGATGGAGGCAGCCCTTGCTGCCAACTGGACGCCGGATGCGCTTGGCAATATTAGCGTCGATGCCTCAGAGCTTCTCTCCGACATTCACGCGGATGCGGCCTATCGCGCCAATCTGGTGAAGGTCATGGCCAAACGCGCCGTTGCGGCGGCATGACCAGCCTTCGCCGTCACACCAACATCGAAAAAGGACGGCTTCGGCCGTCCTTTTTTCATCCTTGCTTGACTTCGATCAAGCTTGACGTGATGAACATGCGCTAAGGCTTTCTTTGGAATGTTTCAAAACTAGGGCTGTTCCCCTTGAAACGGTTTCAGTGAAAGCAGCGAAGATGCTCAGGCTCAAAAATGCTAGATCATCTCGGATGCACTCGCTGGGAAGGCAGCGCGTCAAGGGCCTTTTGCCGCAGTTGGCAGATGCCGGGCATTCCGAGGTTGACCCCAGGTCGCTTTGATTGAAGAAAGCGGCCGGGCACTGGAGAAAATGATGGATTTCGAGAATTTCTTTAAGAACGAGCTGGACGGGCTGCATCAGGAAGGCCGCTACCGGGTTTTCGCAGACCTCGCCCGTCATCGCGGCCAATTCCCGAAGGCCGCGCGCCATACGGCTGAAGGCGTTCAGGAAGTCACCGTCTGGTGTTCGAACGACTATCTCGGCATGGGCCAGCATTCTGTCGTCACCGAGGCGATGAAGCGCGCCATCGACGAATGCGGCGCCGGCGCCGGCGGCACCCGCAACATTTCCGGTACCAACCATTACCACGTCCTGCTTGAGCGCGAGCTCGCGGACCTGCATGGCAAGGAATCGGCGCTGCTCTTTACTTCGGGCTACGTGTCCAACTGGGCCGCGCTCGGAACGCTCTGTTCCAAGATTCCCGGTGTTATCGTCTTCTCGGACGCCGGGAATCACGCTTCGATGATCGAGGGGATCCGTCACTCCAAGTGCGAACGCGTCATCTTCAAGCATAATTCGGTCGCTGACCTCGAGGCCAAGCTCGCTGCCGCCGATCCGCGTGCGCCGAAGCTCATCGCTTTCGAGTCCGTCTATTCGATGGATGGCGACATCGCGCCGATCAAGGAATTCTGCGACCTCGCCGACAAGTACGGCGCCATGACCTATCTCGACGAAGTGCATGCGGTCGGCATGTACGGTCCGCGCGGCGGCGGCATTGCCGAGCGCGAAGGCCTGATGCACCGCCTGACGGTGATCGAAGGCACGCTCGGCAAGGCTTTCGGCGTGATGGGCGGCTACATCACCGGCTCAGCCGCACTCTGCGACTTCATCCGCTCGTTTGCCTCCGGCTTCATCTTCACGACGGCGCTGCCGCCGACGCTTGCCGCCGGTGCGCTCGCCTCGATCCGCCACCTGAAGGAAAGCCAGGTCGAACGTTTCGCGCACCAGGAGCGTGTGCGTCGTCTGCGCTCGCTGCTCGACCAGCGCGGCATTCCGCACATGCCGAACCCGAGCCATATCGTGCCGGTCATGGTTGGCGACGCTGCCAAGTGCAAGTGGATCTCGGATCTCCTGCTCGACAATTTCGGCGTCTACGTGCAGCCGATCAACTATCCGACGGTGCCGAAGAAGACCGAGCGCCTGCGCATCACCCCGACGCCGCTCCATTCGGATGCCGACATCGACCATCTCGTCGGCGCGCTGCATTCGCTGTGGTCGCGCTGTGCGCTGGCCCGCGCTGTCGCGTAAGGCCAATCTTGCCGGCGCCATGCGCGCCGGTCAGAAAGCTCTGAATTACCGAAGCAGCCCGGCCGCCAAGTGCCGGGCTTTTTCGTCGGCGGCAAAGACGTCGTCCATCGTTGCGGCCGCCGGCAGGTCGGCAAGCTTGTCCATGACCTTTTCGACGATCTCTGCCATGGCGAGAAAGCCGGTGCGGCCGGCGATGAACGCGTCGAGCGCGGTTTCCTTGGCGCCGTTGAGGACCGCACCCTGCACGCCGCCTTCGACCATGGCGCGCCGCGCCAGGCGGATGGCAGGGAAGCGCACTTCGTCCGGCGCCTCGAAATCGAGGCGCGACAGCTTGGCGAAATCGAGCCGCTCGATCGGCAGGCTGCAGCGGCTCGGATAGGAGAGCGCATAGCCGATGGCGGTGCGCATGTCCGGGCAGCCGAGCTGGGCGAGCACCGATCCGTCGGTATAGCCGACCATCGAGTGGATCACCGACTGCGGGTGCACGATCACCTCGACCTGCGCGGGTTCGAGCGCGAAGAGGTGCTTTGCCTCGATCATCTCCAACGCCTTGTTGAACATAGAGGCGCTGTCGATCGAGATTTTCAGCCCCATCGACCAGTTCGGATGGGCGCGCGCCACGTCCGCCGTCACGTGACGCATTTCTTCCAGCGACTTGGTTCGGAACGGGCCGCCGGAAGCGGTCAGGATGATACGCTCGACCGCATGGCGCTGGTGTTCTTCCAGAACCTGGAAGATGGCATTGTGTTCGCTGTCGACCGGAAGCAGCCGACCGCCGCCTTTCTTCACCGCGTCGATGAACAGACTGCCGGCGGAAACCAGGCACTCCTTGTTGGCAAGCGCGATGTCGGCGCCGCGGCGGGCCGCGGCAAGCGTCGGCGCCAAGCCGGCATTGCCGACAATCGCCGCCATCACCCAGTCCGCGTTGCGCTCGGCCGCCTCGATCAGGCCGCTCTTGCCGGCGGCAACCTGAATGCCGGTGCCGGCGAGCGCGGCCTTCAGGTTTTCGTACTGGCTATCGTTGGCGGTGACGGCGAGTTCGGCGCGAACTTTCACGGCCTGCTCGGCGAGCAGGGGAATGTTGCCGTTGCCGGTGACGGCGACGACGTCGAAGCGCTCACGGCCGCCAAGGCGCTCGATAACGTCGAGCGTGTTGGTGCCGATCGAACCGGTCGAGCCGAGGATCGTCAGTCGGCGCTTCGCACTGTCGTGGGATGCCATGCCAATACCCATGTTCTTCTTTTCGGACGGAATGCCCGGCTGAGCCTTCGCCGCGGGCGCATGATCTTCACGAGATCGATCCGAGTCTTTTATGTTGTTTGCTAGGCTCTACAGGCGAAATCCGCCGGCAACAAGGGTGCGGTCTTCATTCCGTCTCGTCCGCAGGCTAAGAATTGGGTGCCTTGAGTCGGGGTCCGGAGGAGTTCGCGATGCTGAAAATCATAACCGCCGTTTCCTGCGCCTGTGTCGCGATCGAAATGGCATCGATGCAGCCGGTTGCGGCGGAAAACGTGCCGCCGCAGCTCGTCGCCACCTGGCTTGCCGAAGATATCGGTGGGGGTGGGGTCATCGACAATCTCCAGTCGACCCTGGAGATCCGCGAGGACGGGACCTATGGCGGCATGGCCGGCTGCAACCATTTCACCGGTACTTTCAGTCTCTCCGGCTCGAAGATCACCTTCGGCCCGGCGGCATCGACACGCAAGATGTGCGTGCCCGCGGTGATGAACCAGGAGCAGAAGTTCCTCAAGGCGCTCAGCAACGAGCTTTCCTGGTCGGTGGAAGGATCGAAGCTCGTGCTTGGCAAGGCCGGCGGCGGCATCGCCCTGAAACTGGCGTCTATGACGGCAGCGTCTGGAGGCGCCGACGTGACGATCCGCGTTCCCGGCGCCGATGCGGTGGACCGGCAATCGGTCCGCTACGACTGCGGCGGCAAGGCGATCGAGGCGGAATACATCAATGCCGGCCCGGTTTCGCTGGTGACCTTCACCATCGACGGCACATTCGTCGTCGCCTCAAACGTGATAGCTGCGTCCGGAGCCAAATATGCCGGCGGGCAATATGTCTGGTGGACGAAGGGCGAGGAAGCAACGCTGTATGATGCCACCAAAGGCGACGAGGATCGGGGAACCGCCTGCAAGCCGGCATCCTGAGCCGGCTTCTCGCCTGAGCGGAAACACCAGGCTCGGCCTGCGCCTGGGTGAACGAGTGGCATAAGTTGTCGCCTCGATTGGAACTTTTTCCTTCGCGTCCTAGTTACAATCCCGACGCCATCGCGGCGCTGTTGTGTGAAAATGGGAGTGTTCCATGGGGCTGCTTATCGGAATTCTGATTACCTTCCTCGTCATCGTGCTGGTGCTCTATCTCGTCCAGCGTCTGCCGCTCGACGCGCGCGCCAAGCAGATCGTCCAGATCATCGTCATCATCATCGGCATCATCTCTCTGTTGAAATATCTCGCCGTCTTCTGATGTGTCGCCTTCCAGCCAAAGGCCGCCGGATCGCAAGGCCCGGCGGCCTTTGGCTGTCCGGTTGATGCTGACAGGATCTGACAGCGGCAGTGCCTAGGGTCCGGGCATCGAAAAGGAGACCCGACGATGCTGTCACCGAACCTCATCCTGCTCTATGTCGAAGACCCAACCGGAAGCGCTGCCTTCTATACCGGCCTGCTTGGACGCGAACCTGTTGCATCCTTCCCGACCTATGTCGCCTTCCAACTCGAAAACGGGCTGACGTTCAGTCTCTGGTCCACCGGTGCACGGGATTTCGTTTCGTCGGGAAGCGGTCACCGCTCTGAAGTCGCCTTCATGGTGAAGGACGATGTCGAGGTCGAGCGCCTTTATGCGGAATGGCGCAGCAAAGGGATCACGATCGAGCAGGAGCTGAAGACGGCGGTCTTCGGCCGCACCTTCGTCGCGCTTGACCCGGATGGCCATCGGCTGCGCGTGTGCAGGCCCGATGATTGAAATCATCAGGTTTTGGTGGACCGAACGCGGATAGCAACGCTTATTGCGCGGCCGTCGGCGCTCTGCGGTCAAGGATGGCCTGGAACAGGGCGGCCTGACGCTCGGTCGCAGCGCGGATCGCGCTGAGCTGCCGCAGCATCGAGCCGAAAGCCGCGAGAAGTATGCCGCTCAGGATCGCGCTCAAGGCCCAAGGGAGCATGACGAGCGCCCGAAGCTGCGCCGTTGCCGGATCGGCAACGAGCAGCGCGATCGCGGCGGCCAGAGCGGCCAGGATGATGACGATGCCGATGATTTGCAGAAGCTTACCCATGGTGTCCTCCCGTCATGCGCGCACCGTCAGGCAGACTGCATCTCCTGTCAAGCCAGCCGCCCAGCGCGGCAACCTTGCGATCGTGATCGAAGGAACGGGACCGGCCCAACAAAAAAGGCCGGGGCAAACCCGACCTTCCTCATCACCTTCCGTCGATGCCAGTTCATCCGTGGTCATCAGGAAGATGTGAGTGTTGTTTAGCTGTCGTTCGTGACAGGCGCATGACGTCAGCGCGTTTCTTTTCCCCTGCGCTGCTCTGCGCCAGCAACGGGCGCTCCCACTCTACCATTTGCCCAGATGCGCGCCGCCGTCCACGTTCAGCACCTCCCCGGTTATGCGCGGCGCCCTGGTCAGGAACAGGACGGCATCCGCGATCTCGGCCACGCTGGAAATGCTGTGCATCGGCGAGAGCGTGTTCAGGAAATCCCGCGGGTTGTCCTTGTGGAGCGGCGTGTCGACGACACCGGGGGCCACGACGTTGACGCGGATTCCGTCCCTTGCGTATTCCATGGCGATGTTCTTCGAGATCGCGTTGATGCCGCCCTTGGTCAGCATGGCGACCGAAGCGTTCATGCCTGCAATCGGTCTGTCGGCAAGGGGTGTCGTGATGCTGACGATGCTGCCGCCTCTTTTCTGCGAAAGCATCTGCTTGATCACAAGCTGGGTCGTGTGGAGGAATCCCTCGATGTTGGTGGCGCTCAGCTGCCGGTAGTCTTCGGCGGTGTAGTCGACGAAGGGCTTGGTGAAGAAGATGCCGGCATTGTTGACGAGCGCGTCGATCGAGCCGAACCGGGCGATCGCGGTTTCGACCACGCGTTTCGCCGTCTCCGGATCGCCGATATCGCCGTCGACCCGGGCCAGCCGGTCCGATTCGGTGATTTCGCGCGATTGGCTGACATTGCGCGAGGTTGCGACGACGCTGTAGCCCTCTGCCAGAAAAGCGTTTGTGAGGCCCGCGCCGATGCCCTGGGATGCACCGGTGATGATGGCGACTTTGTTTGTCATCTGATCTCTCCGTGGATGGACGGTTTCGGTGAGATCAATATGGCTGCTGCCAGATTGTGCGATTAGGCGGAAATATCTGGAATTACTTTTCCAACGATGCAAAAATCTTCCCATGGTCGATCTGAACGATATCGCGGTCTTTGCGGCCGTTGCCCAATTCGAGAGTTTCAGCCGGGCGGCACGTTCGCTCGGCATGCCGGTCTCCACCGTCAGCCGCAAGGTCACGGCGCTCGAGGAGCAACTGGGCGTCACGCTCATCCAGCGCACGACGCGCAAGCTCAGTCTCACGGCGCAGGGGCGCGCCTATTATGCGGAATGCGGCGAACCGCTGAAGCAGCTTCGCGACGCGGAGCGGGTGCTGAGCGAGGCGCAGAGAAGACCGGAGGGGTTGCTGCGGGTCACCGTTCCCATGACCCTCGGGCAGCCGCCCTTCTTTGATTTCCTGTCCGCATTTCTGAAGACGTATCCCGAGATCGAGGTCGATCTGCTCGTCACCAATATGTTCATGGACCTCGTTGCCGAAAACATCGACGTCGCAGTGCGGTTCGGAGACTTGCGCGATTCGTCGCTTGTCGCGCAGCGTTTGGGTCGAAGCACCCATTTCCTGGTGGCCGCACCCGGCTATCTCGACAAACATGGCACCCCATCGCGACCCGAAGACCTGAGTGGCCACCGCTGTGTCCTGGTCAATGCCCGGGGCAACGAGGCCGAATGGCATCTGGTAAAGGGTGGCGAAGCGGCCAGCCTGCGTGTGACCGGGGCGGTGTCGGTCCACGATATCCAGTCGGCGAGTGCCATGACCGAGCGCGGCCACGGCATCGGCCGGCTCCCGCCGATCTTCTGCGACAGCCTGCTTGCGAGCGGCAAGCTTCTGCGCGTGCTTCCGGGATGGTCCGCGCCGGATGTCTTTGTGCATGCGGTCTATCCGACGCGGCGCTTCCTGCCATCGCGGCTGCAGGTGTTTCTGCAGGAACTCAAAGCCTGGCGCGGCCCGGCGTGGCAGCCGCTTCGGTGAGCGTGCGTTAGGGCATGATCTCCTCGAGCTTCTGCGCAAAGGCGCTGAAGCCGGCGCGGCGATAGGTAGCCTGCGCCTTCGGGTGATCCCATTCGTCCGTATGTAGCCAGATCCGGTTTGCACCTCGGTCCCAGACGGCGCGCAGCGCGCTATCGAGCAGAAATGGCCCCAGCCTTTGGCCGTAAACATCCGGGATCAGGCCGAAATGGGTGAGCTCGACATCCTCGGTATCGGCGCGGTCGAATTCACAGAGCCCGACTGCGCGGCCATCCAGCCGGAGGATGTAGAGGATCGTGGAGGCGCTTCTGAGAAAGTTGTCGAGATCGGCCGTCGGCATGCGCAGCCGCTGATCCCAGCGCAACGGTTCGCCGACGGCGCGATAGAGCGAAAGAAACGCAGCGGCATCCGGACGTTCGGACGCGACCACCGCTTGCGCGATCGGTGCCGGAAACGCATCGTCCGCCGGACGTTCGAGCATTTCCATATAGGTCACGAGCAGATGAACCGTGTTTTCTCCGGAGGGGGTTGCTTTGCTGTCATCCACGGCGTCAGCACGGCGTGCGCCGCGTCCAATTCGATTAAGGGGGGTCTTGGAGAATGGTGATCCCGCCGCGATTCGAACGCGGGACCCCCAGATTAGGAATCTGGTGCTCTATCCTGCTGAGCTACGGGACCACTTGAATAGCACCCATACAAAAGCAAGGGCTCTTCGCCAAGTGTTTTCGCGTGCGTGCCCGAGGAAATGCAGGCGGCGGCGAGCTTGGGTGGTCTCGTCCGGGTGGTGTCCCGACGCGGACCGGCAGGCTTGAAAACGACGATGAAACGGGGGCTGGTCTTCCATGTCCTCCGAATGCTAAGCAAAGCAAGCGCCGGCCCGAGGAAGCTGGCGCTCCCCATTGAGTCCTTCATCAGAGACCTGATCCACATATGTTCATCGGAATAGATTGGGGCGGCACGAAAATGGAAGTCATCGCGCTTGGCCGCGATGGCGAAACACGCGCCCGTCATCGCGTCTCGACCCCGACCAGCGGCTATGACGATTGCATCCGCGCCGTTCTCGATCTCGTTGCTGCCGCCGAGCAGACGGCGGGCGAACAGGGCTCGATCGGCATCGGCATTCCCGGCAGTCCCAATCCGCGCACCGGAATCGTGCGCAATTCCAATGCGGTGCTGATCAATGGCAAGCCCCTTGGGCGTGACCTCGAAACGGCGCTTGGCCGCCCGGTCCGGCTTGCCAACGACGCCAATTGCCTGGCGGTCTCGGAGGCGGTCGATGGCGCCGGCAAGAATGAGCATGTGGTCTTCGGCGTTATCGTCGGCACTGGCCATGGCGGCGGCCTTGCGATCGACAAGAAGGTGCACGCCGGCTACCAGGGCGTTGCCGCCGAGATCGGCCATTATCCGCTGCCCTGGATGACGCAGGACGAATATCCTGGCCACAAATGCTGGTGCGGCAAGCACGGTTGCCTCGACATGTATGCCTGCGGCACGGGTGTCGAGCTCGACTATCGCCTGACGACCGGCGTCGAGAAGCGCGGGCGCGATATCATCGAGGCGAAGCGGGCGGGCGATCTGGTTGCAACGGGCGTCTATGAGCGCTTCGTCGACCGGCTGGCGCGCAGCCTGGCACTGCTCACCAACATCGTCGACCCGGATGTCTACGTGCTTGGCGGCGGCATGTCGAATGTCGACGAGATCTACCAGGACGTGCCGCCACGGGTGGTCAACTACCTCTTCGGCGACACGTTCGAAACCCCCATCCGCAAGGCCCTGCACGGTGACAGCTCCGGCGTGCGCGGTGCGGCCTGGCTCTGGAAGGACTGACCCCCATGAATATCGACAAGGACCTCGCCCGCATCGCGCGGCAGGAACAGGAATTGCAGTTCGAGCGCTTCGATCTCGATGCGGCGTGGGAGCTTGGCTCACTGCTGCGCAAGATGGCGGCCGAGCGCAAGCTTGGCGTCGTCATCGACATCACGCTCTTCTCGATGCAGGTGTTCTATGCCGCGCTCGACGGGGCGACGCCGGATAATCCGAACTGGGTGCGCCGCAAGCGCAACACCGTGTTCCGCCTGTTCAAGAGCAGCTATGCCACCGGCCGCGAGCTGGCCAAGGCGCAGACCAATCTGCAGGCCAAGCTCGGCCTTGCCGATGCGGATTATGCGGCGCACGGTGGCAGCTTCCCGATCGTCGTCAAAGGTACCGGCTGTATCGGTGCCGTCACCGTATCCGGCCTGCCGCAACGCGAGGACCACAACATGGTGGTCGAAGCGCTCTCGGCCTTGCTCGGCAAGGATCATGGCGCCTTGAAGCTCGAGGACTGAGAATTGGCATTGGATATAATTTCGCAATCACGCGTGCTGTCGGATTGGCTGGCAGACAAGGCCCTGCCGCTCTGGCGCGACAAGGGTGTCGATCATTCAGGCGGCTTCGTCGAGACGATCGATATGGCAGGCGAGCCGACCCGCGCCAACCGGCGTGCACGCGTTCAGCCGCGGCAGGTCTACTGTTTCGCCGAGGCCGGGCGGCGCGGCTGGTCCGGTGATTGGCGCGGTGTCGCCGAAGGCGGGCTTGCCTATTTCGATCGCATTTTCAAGCAGCCGAGCGGCTTTTACGGCGCGCTCGCCGATGCCGACGGCAATCTGCTCGATCCGTCCTTTGACCTCTACAACCAGGCCTTCGCGTTGCTTGCCTTCGCCTATCTGGGCGAGGTCGTGCCGGCCCGCAAGGCCGAGATGATCGAGCGCAGCAATGACCTTCGCTCGCGGATCGAGGCGCATGTCAAGCATCCGGTCGCCGGCTTCGAGGAAGACAATCCCTCGCGCCTGCCGCTCTGCTCCAATCCGCATATGCATCTCTTTGAGGCGTGCCTGGCGAGCGAGACGGTCGAGGGCTTCGATCGGGTTGGCTGGGCGAACCTCGCCGACGAAATTGCGCATCTGGCGATGGATTATTTCATCGATGCCGAGAGCGGTGTGCTGCGCGAATTCTTCGATCACGACTGGGCGCCGATGGCAGGCGACAAGGGCCGGATCGTCGAGCCCGGACATCTGTTCGAATGGGCGTGGCTGCTTTTGCGCTGGGCGGAGCGCCGCGGCAGCGCCGAGGCGATCGTCAAGGCACGGCGGCTGTTCGATATCGGTGAGGCCGACGGCATCTGCGCGAACCGCAACGTCGCGATCATGACACTTCTCGACGATCTGTCGGTGGCCGATCCGATCGCGAGGCTTTGGCCGCAGACCGAGTGGCTGAAGGCGGCCGTCCGCTTTGCCGCACTCACCAATGGTGCCGAGCGCGAGCGTTATCTTGCTTCGGCCGCGCGAGCAGCGGCGGCCCTTCAGACGTTTCTGGCGACGCCGGTTGGGGGCCTTTGGCGCGACAAGCAGAAGGCCGACGGCACCTTCGTCGAGGAGCCGGCGCCGGCGAGCAGCTTCTACCATATCCTCTGCGCCATTTATGAAACCGAGGACTGCCTAGCCCGGATCTGATTTGCCGATCCAGAGTATCGCTTTCGTTATGGCCCGTCGCGATTGCGGCGGGCCATTTTCTTTGCTCCGAGGGGTAAATGTGATTGCTGCATATGTTGACATAAAGATATCTTTATGTGATTGACTTGCCTTAGTGTTTGTCGTTTTCAGAACGGGAGATTTCCCATGTCCGCCATCGACGCCCTTTTCGGCGATGTTTCCTCCAAGCCGGATGGCTCCGAGATCAAGCGGGCGCTGGCCCAGGCTGCGCGCGAACGCATCCTGATCATGGATGGCGCGATGGGCACGGAGATCCAGCAGCTCGGCTTTGTCGAGCAGCATTTCCGCGGCGACCGATTCGGCGGCTGCGCCTGTCATCAACAGGGCAACAACGACCTTCTGACGCTGACCCAGCCGAAGGCGATCGAGGACATCCATTACGCCTATGCGATCGCCGGCGCGGATATCCTTGAAACCAACACGTTCTCTTCGACCCGCATCGCCCAGGCTGATTACGGCATGGAAGACATGGTCTATGATCTCAACCGCGATGGTGCCCGAGTGGCTCGGCGCGCGGCCAAGCGGGCCGAAGCCGCAGACGGTCGCCGCCGTTTCGTCGCCGGCGCGCTCGGGCCGACGAACCGCACGGCGTCGATTTCGCCCGACGTCAACAATCCCGGTTATCGCGCCGTCACCTTCGACGATTTGCGCGTCGCCTATGCCGAACAGATCCGCGGTCTGATCGACGGCGGCGCCGACATCATTCTGATCGAGACTATCTTCGACACCCTGAACGCCAAGGCGGCGATCTTCGCGACCAAGGAAGTCTTTGCGGAGAAGGGTATCGACCTGCCGGTCATGATCTCCGGCACGATCACCGACCTCTCGGGCCGCACCCTGTCCGGCCAGACGCCGACCGCCTTCTGGCACTCGGTGCGCCATGCCGAGCCTTTCACCATCGGGCTCAACTGCGCGCTCGGCGCCAATGCGATGCGCGCCCACATCGACGAACTTTCAAGCGTTGCCGATACCTTCGTCTGCGCCTATCCCAATGCCGGCCTGCCGAACGAGTTCGGCCAGTACGACGAAACGCCGGAGCAGATGGCCGCCCAGGTGGAAGCCTTTGCGCGCGACGGGCTGCTCAACATTGTCGGCGGCTGCTGCGGCTCGACGCCGGCCCATATCAGCGCGATCGCCAAGGCCGTTGCCAAGCATCCGCCGCGCGAGATCCCCAAGGTCGAGCCGCTGATGCGGCTCTCCGGGCTGGAGCCCTTCACGCTCACCTCCGACATTCCCTTCGTCAACGTCGGCGAGCGCACCAACGTCACCGGCTCGGCGAAGTTCCGCAAGCTGATCACTGCCGGCGATTATTCGGCCGCTCTCGACGTCGCGCGCGACCAGGTGGCGAACGGCGCCCAGATCATCGACATCAACATGGACGAGGGCCTGATCGATTCGAAGCAGGCGATGATCGAGTTCTTGAACCTCGTCGCCTCCGAGCCCGATATCGCCCGCGTTCCCGTGATGATCGATTCGTCGAAGTGGGAAGTGATCGAGGCGGGCCTGAAATGCGTTCAGGGCAAGCCGCTGGTCAATTCCATCTCGATGAAGGAAGGCGAAGAGGCGTTCCTGCACCATGCCAGGCTTTGCCGCGCCTACGGTGCCGCCGTCGTCATCATGGCCTTCGACGAGGTCGGCCAGGCTGACACCCAGGCGCGCAAGGTCGAGATCTGCACACGCGCCTACAAGCTCCTGACGGAACAGGCGGGATTCCCGCCCGAAGACATCATCTTCGACCCGAACATCTTCGCGGTGGCGACGGGCATCGAGGAACACAACAACTACGGTGTCGACTTCATCGAGGCGACGCGCGAGATCATCAAGACCCTGCCGCACGTGCATGTGTCGGGCGGCGTCTCCAACCTCTCCTTCTCGTTCCGCGGCAACGAGCCGGTGCGCGAGGCAATGCACGCGGTGTTCCTCTACCACGCCATCCAGGCGGGCATGGACATGGGCATCGTCAACGCCGGCCAGCTCGCCGTCTATGACGCCATCGATGCCGATCTGCGCGAGGCCTGCGAGGACGTGGTGCTCAACCGCCGCGCCGATTCGACCGAGCGCATGCTGGAGATCGCTGAGCGCTATCGCGGACAGGGCGGCTCGCAGGGCCGCGAGAAGGATCTTTCCTGGCGCGAATGGTCGGTGGCAAAGCGCCTCGAACATGCGCTGGTCAATGGCATCACCGAGTACATCGAGGCTGATACCGAGGAGGCTCGGCTTGAGGCAGCGCGGCCGCTGCATGTCATCGAAGGCCCGCTGATGGCCGGCATGAACGTCGTCGGCGACCTCTTCGGTTCGGGCAAGATGTTCCTGCCGCAGGTGGTCAAATCCGCACGCGTTATGAAGCAGGCGGTCGCCGTGCTCTTGCCGCACATGGAGGCAGAAAAGCTCGCCAATGGCGGCGAGGCGCGCGAAAGCGCCGGCAAGATCCTGATGGCGACGGTCAAGGGCGACGTGCACGACATCGGCAAGAACATCGTCGGCGTCGTGTTGGCCTGCAACAATTACGAGATCATCGATCTCGGCGTCATGGTGCCGTCGGCGAAGATCCTCGAAGTGGCGCGCGAGCAGAAGGTCGACATCATCGGCCTCTCCGGCCTGATCACGCCCTCACTGGATGAAATGGTGCATGTCGCCTCAGAGCTTGAGCGCGAAGGCTTCGATGTACCGCTGCTGATCGGCGGCGCGACCACCAGCCGCGTGCACACGGCGGTCAAGATCAATCCGCGCTACGATCGCGGCCAGACGGTCTACGTGACGGATGCCAGCCGCGCCGTCGGCGTCGTATCGAGCTTGCTCTCGCCCGAAGCGCGCGACAATTACATGGAGACGGTTCGGGCGGAGTATCGCAAGGTCGCCGACGCGCATGCGCGCAACGAGGCCGAAAAGCGCCGTCTGCCGCTGTCGCAGGCGCGCGCCAACCAGCACAGGATCGACTGGTCGAGCTACCAGGCAAAAGCCCCGTCCTTCCTCGGCAGCCGCGTGTTCGAGAGCTGGGACCTGGCCGAACTCGCCCGATATATCGACTGGACGCCGTTCTTCCAGACCTGGGAGCTGAAGGGTGTCTATCCGAAGATCCTGGACGACGAGGCACAGGGCGCTGCGGCGCGCCAGCTCTTCGACGATGCTCAGGCGATGCTGAAAAAGATCATCGAGGAGAAGTGGTTCGCGCCGAAGGCGGTTGTCGGCTTCTGGCCGGCAGGCACGGTCGGCGACGATATCCGGCTCTTTACCGGAGAGGATCGGGCCGCTGAACTTGCGACCTTCTTCACGCTGCGCCAGCAACTCAGCAAGCGCGATGGCCGTGCGAACGTGGCCCTTTCCGACTTCGTCGCGCCTGTTGATAGCGGCTCCAACGACTATGTCGGCGGTTTCGTTGTCACAGCCGGCATCGAGGAAGTGGCGATCGCCGAGCGCTTCGAGCGCGCCAACGACGATTACTCCTCGATTATGGTCAAGGCGCTGGCCGATCGTTTCGCCGAGGCCTTTGCCGAGCGCATGCATGAATATGTGCGCACCGAACTCTGGGGTTATGCGGCGGACGAGACGTTTACGCCCGTGCAGCTGATTGGGGAGCCCTATGCCGGCATCCGCCCGGCGCCGGGTTATCCGGCCCAGCCCGATCACACGGAAAAGGCAACGCTCTTCCGGCTGCTCGACGCAGAAGCAACGATCGGCGTCAGCCTCACCGAGAGCTATGCGATGTGGCCGGGTTCGTCGGTTTCCGGCCTCTATATCGGCCATCCCGAAGCCTATTACTTCGGTGTCGCCAAGGTCGAGCGCGACCAGGTCGAGGACTATGCGACACGTAAACGCATGCCGGTGCGCGAGGTAGAGCGCTGGCTGTCGCCGATCCTCAACTACGTGCCGATGCCGGAGACCGAAGCGGCCGAGTAGCGTCGCTGGAGGGCGTGATGACGAGCCGACAAGGGCTCTTCACTGCCGTCATTGCGCGTCGCCTTTGGGCTCGTCTTCGAGTGCGACAAGGAAAGCCGTGAGCGCGGCATTGAAGCGGTCGGGCCGCTGCAGCGGGGCGAAGTGGCTGACGCCGTCGAGAAGGATGAACGCGGCGCCGGGAATGCTGCGGGCGAGATGGTCAGCATGCTCGTGTTTGATGAACTCGTCGTTTTCGCTTTGGAGGATCACGACCGGCACGCGGATCTTGCCGAGATCTTCTGCCGTGTAGTTCGGCTCGGTTCTCTGCATTTCGCTGACGGCGTCGACGAAGGCGCTGAAATCGTCCGGCGTCGCCGACAGCGCGCGGTAGTCTTCGGCATGACGGCTAAAGCAGCGGTCGAGCACCGGGCTCGGCTCGATGTCCTTCGTTCCGCTCGGGTCCATGTTGCAGGCGAAGAAGAAGACGCCGCTGACGCGTTCCGGCGTCTGTGAGGCGAGGGTAAGTGCGATGCAGGCGCCATCGCTCCAGCCGGCAAAGGCGGCCTTCTGAATATCCAGCCTGTCCATCACGGCAAGCACGTCCGCCGCCATCAGTTCGTAGGTGTAGGGCTTTCGGTCGCGGGTGCTGCGGCCATGGCCGCGGCTGTCGATCAGGATGACGCGGTGGCCAGTGTCAAGCAGGGCCGGGACTTGAAAGCCCCAGTTGCCGCTGTGGCCAAGGCCGCCGTGCAAGAGGATAACCGGTTCGCCCGATCCATAGGTCGCATACCAGATTCGTGCGCCGTCACGCTCGACACGGCCTTCAACCGTTGCCGCGGGCAGGGGCGTTGCGCCATGCTCGGCGAAGGCCGCAAGGTTGTCATCGCTGTGTTCCATGCATGCGGCCTCCGCTGCCCGATTCGCGGCACGCCTAGTTTACCGGCTGCGGCTCGGGAAAGTGCCAGGTTCCGTCGAGTATTTCCTTGCGCGGCCGGTAGAGCCGCACCGTATAGTTCCAGCCGTCGACCACGGGCAGGCAGTTGGCGATCTTGCCGTCGCAGCCGCCGAACTGGATCGAGACGCTGCCATCGTCGCCCTTCTTGGCGGTGATGTTGTTGATCGCGTAGGCATTGTAGGCGTTCTTTTCGTAGAAGCCTTGCGCGTCGTAGACGCTGACAGACCAGAAGGCATCGACCGGTACGTCCTTGACGTCGAGCTTGTAGATGGTCTTGCCGTCGTTCTTGGCGGGCGTGACGTTGAGATAGGTCGCATCCTTGTCGGGGTTGCCGCCCCAACCGGTCGCGGTGCCGATCAGATGGCGGATCGGGTCGACGTCGGCCTTGGTGCCGAAGGCTTTCTTGAAGTCCGGCATGGTGGCGCCGAGCGCAAGCAGGGCTTCGCGCACCTTCTTCTGGCTGGCCGGGTCCCAGGCCGGGATTTCGAACGTGCCTGCCTTCTCCTGGGTCACCTTGATCGCATCCTGCAGGGCGTGGACTTCGGCGATATCCTTCTGGTCGGTCGGATCGACCAGGGTGCGGACGCCGACAACGGCGTAGCGCGTGCCGACCTTTTCCTTGGTCAACGTCACCTCTCCGGCGCCGTAGACGACCTCCGGCACATAGTGGTCCTCATTGACCACCTGCAGCGACATGAAGCGTTCTCCCGCGTCCGGCATGGTGACCGTAACCGGGCCCGCGTCGAGATCGAACACGGCCGATGAATAGAGCGTATCGCGGTTGAGGCGAATGACGGTCTGATTGTCGATCGAAGCCGGTTCGCGCCGATGCACGAATTTGCCGAAGGCGCCGTCCTTGACCATGGAGGCGAGGTACATGTCGCTCTCGGCACGAACGAAGTTGTCGACACCGACGGTTACGGGGTCGGCGGCGCTTGCCTGGGTTGCGGCAGCCATCGCCAGTGCACTGGCAATGAGGAACGAACGATAGTGTTTCATATTCAAATCCTCGTTGATCAGTTGGCGCGCCGCATCGGCGGCGCTTTCCATTTTCCGTCCAATGCGTCCGGCTTTGGCCAGTAGAGCCGCATGGCGGTGAAGAACGGGCCGCTCGGCGCCGGCAGCCAGTTTGCTTCCTTGTCAGGCCCAGGGCTCTCGTGCTGGACGTAGAGCGTCACGCCGCCATCGGCGTCCTTTTGCAGGTTCGGTAGCATCGGCGAGTTGATGAGATAGCGGTTAAGCGGATTGGCGTAGAGCAGGCTCGACGGCAGTTCGTAGAGGGTCAGCGACCAGAAGGCGTTGACCGGCGGCAGTTGCCCGGGTTCGAAGCGCAAGGTGTAGTGGCCCGACCCGGTCAGCGGCTTCTTCTGGTCATCGACGAAATAGGCGGGATAGAGAGCTTCGTCCTTCGAGTTGCCGTAGATACCGAGAACCGCGCCGGACATGCGCTGCATATAGTCGTTCTTCAGGAACTCCCGCGTGCCGAACGCGTCGGCACTCGAAGCCTTGCCGGTGTCGATTTCGGTTTCCTTGTGTTCCTTGAACGCCGCCCAGGCGTCCGCCATCCCGTCAGTGATCGCCTTCTGGATCTCCGGCGAGAAAGCCGTGATGTCGAACGTCTTGCCCGCACCGATGTTCAGATCGGCGAAACGCTGCATCAGCGCCGTTTCGGACGGGTGCGTCGGGCAGTACTGCAGGATAAAATTCAGGACCCTGTAGAAATCAGGCGAGGTCTTTTCGTCAGCCGCACTCAACGGGGCGATAAAATCGACGGCCGCGGCCGGTGCCGGAGCCGGCTGACCAAGGAAGCTCGACAGCGGCTCGACCCTGTAGCCCGCCTGGATCTTCTTGACGTTCTCGATGTCGGCGGGATCCAACATCTGCGTGCGGTAAAGCACGAAAGCGAATTCCGTTTCCGACCGGATCACCGCCTTGATCCCGGGCGGGGTTTCACCCTTCCAGCCCGGTCCCGCCAGCAGGAAGGTGCCAGCCTCGCTGCCGGTGGCGCGACTTCCGACATAGGCGAAATTGAAGGTGTACATGTCGACGAACTGGAGCGAGTAGTAGCGCTCCTTCTCGACCGCCGGCACGGTCAGGACCAGCGGCTCGGCGCGCAGGTCCGCGCCCAGGAAGGAGTAGGGCGTATCGGAATTTGGCGTCTGGATAGCCTTGTCGTCAGGCGTATAGACCCGCGCGGTATTGTTGAGCGTATTCCAGCCGCTCTTGAACTCGGGATTGCCGCGATCGACGAAATAGGAATGCTGCACCCTGTAGCTGTCGACCAGCGGGAAACCGTAGATATAGGCGTCCTTGGCAATGGCGCGCGCCTCGTCCGCAGAGAGGCCTGCATCGGCAGCCCTCGCGCTCGTCAACTTGAGTGCGGGAAGTGCCGTGGCAAGAGCGCCGAGCACCAGCAGAGACCGTCGTTTGAGCATGGCAGCTTCCTTCGGATGATCGCCTGCAATCGTGGCACTTCAGCGAGGTCCTGCAAGTACGTAACGGTTACGGCCTGGTCGACGCGTCTCATCCATGCGTGCCGATGGCGCCGCCCGCCAAGCTGCGGTACCATTGCCGCTGGAGTACATCGCACGTTGAGAGCCCGTCGATGGAGCGCCGTCTCGCAGCCGTCCTGATCGCGGATGTCGTCGGTTACAGCCGCTTGAGCCGGCTGGACGAGGAAGGGACGCGCTTGCGATTCCAGTCGGATCTCGGCCATATTCTCGAGCCGCTTTTCCGCGAGCATCACGGGCGTCTGGTGAAGACGATGGGCGATGGCCTGCTCGTCGAATTCCGCAGCGTTGTCGACGCGACCCAATGCGCAGTCGAGATCCAGCGGCGCAAGGCGGAGGCGGAAGCCGACAAGGCGCCAAATGGCGAGAGGCTGGACTTCCGCATCGGCATCAATCTTGGCGACATCATCGTCGAGGGTGACGACATCCATGGCGACGGCGTCAACATCGCCGATCGGGTCCAGGGACTTGCCGAGCCGGGTGGTATTGCGATCTCCGGCACGGCTTACGACCAGGTCAGCTCCAAGCTGAAAGTCGGATTTGCGTCCCTGGGTCAACAGACGGTCAAGGGGCTTGCCGAGCCGATCCGGGTTTACCGGGTCCTCCTCGATCCGGGGGCCGCCGGCAGGACGGTTGTCGAGAAGCCTCGACGCAATGCGGCCTGGGTGAAGGGGTCGGTCGTTGGTCTCGTCGCGATTGCGCTGTCGACTGCGGTCGCCTGGTGGCAGCCGTGGACGTGGATCGGGCAGGAGGGGATGGCGCAGCGTTTCGCCTATCCGCTGCCGGACCAGCCTTCGGTTGCCGTGCTGCCCTTCATCAATGTCAGCGGTGACAGCGATCACGACCATTTGGCCGAGGGGCTGACGGACGATCTCATCACAGAACTCTCGAAAGTGTCCGGCCTCTTTGTCATCGCGCGCCATTCGGTGTTCGCGCTGAAGGGCAGTACCGACAAGATCCAGGACGTGGCCGCCGAACTTGGCGTACACTATGTGCTGGAGGGCACGCTGCAGCGGGCGGACCAGCGGTTGCGCATCAACGTCAAGCTGATCGATGCGATGAGCGGTCTTTCGCTCTGGGCCGAGCGTTACGATCGGCAATACGCCGACCTCTTTGCGGTTCAGGACGACGTGATCGGCAAGATCATCGCAGCGCTCGAGGTCAAGCTCAGCGAGGGCGAACGCGACCAGCTGGCGCGCATTCCGACGGACAATCTCGAGGCCTACGACAACTACATGCGCGCCGAGCAGCAGGGCTTGATCTGGCGCGACGTCGACACCTATCGCCAGACGCTTTCCTATTATCAGCGGGCGATCGATCTCGATCCGAAGTTCGCCGATGCGCATGCCGGTATCGCCCGGGTCGCCGTCGACGTCTGGCGCAACGACTACAACTATCTCTGGTCCGCGGCCGTGGCGCGCAAGATCGCCTATGATGCGGCGGGACAGGCCCTGAAGCTCGACGCCAACAACGCCCGCGCCCATACCGTGCTGGCGCTGCTGCAGCTGGTGGACGGCCGTCCCCTTGAGGCAAAGGAATCGGCGCTTCGAGCCGTCTCGGCGCAGCCGGGGGATGCCGAGGCGCTCGCCAATCTGGCGCTGATACTGGCCCAGACCGGTGAACACGAGCAGGCGCTCGACGATATCGAGCGGGCGCTGAGGCTTGATCCGTCGCCATCTTCGAGCCTGCAGCTGCTTTCGGGCATCGTCTATTACACGACGCGTCACCTTGAGAAGGCGATCCCCCTGATCGAAGCGGCCGGCGCATCCTTGCCAAAGGCGGAGGCGGTGCGGGAGTATCTGGCGTCGGCCTATGCCCAGCGCGGCGACCAGCAGAGTGCGGCCGCCGAAGCGGCCGAGCTGTTGAAGCTCTTCCCGGACACGAACCTGAGCTACTACGGCTATCTCTACGACTACTGGCGCGAAGAGGATCTCTATCGCCACCTCTTCGGCCTTCGCGTCGCCGGTATTCCGGAATGGCCCTTCGGCTTCGTCGGCGCCGCCGGCGACCGGCTCGGCCCGGCCGAGCTGAAACAACTGACCACCGACAAGACCTGGGTCGGCGTGCACAAGAACGGCACGGGCTTTGCGCAGTTCTTCGACAAGGACGGCAACACCGCCTATCGCACCAGCAACACCAACATCACCGGTCGGATTGAAGTGAAGGGCAACCAGCTCTGCGAAAAATATGACGGCTATTTTCTCGACCGCATGGTCTGCGGCTATGTCTACCGCAATACGGCAAAGGGCGAGCGCACGGCGGACTACATCAATGTCACGCCGCAGTCGCTGAAGTTCTTCTCGATCGAGAAGTGACGGTTGTCATCGCCGAGCCGCCGGCCTTCAGGGCCGGGGCTGCGTCCAGTTGATGTTCGCCTTCTCGGTGAGCAGCGTCTGCTCGACCTCGGACCAGTGCTTGCGCGAATCGACCACCTTGTTCGGATTCTTCACCAGTCCGTCGGCTGCGCCCGGATCGTAGCTGAGATAGAGCTTGTCCTTGATGATGCGCCAGGCCTTGGGATCGATGTTGGTCGTGACCGTGCCGAAGGAGACGCCATCGGCACAGTAGCCGCCATATTGCGGCGCATAGCGGGTCGGCTCCTTGATGAACTGGTCACGATGCTCGGCGCTAGCAAACTGCCAGGTGGCGCCGAGCCAGCGATAGCTGAATTCAGGTGATCCTTCGACAGCCTTGTTCTCGGTGAAATAGGCGACCGGATCGTAACCCTTGATCGCCACGTCACCAAAGTAGCCGGTGTTCACGGGCTCTTCTGCCAGTGACGGGACGGCCGGCGCAAGGAACGCCGCTGACGCCGCGATTATAAATCGTATGGAGTGTCGAGACATGCCGTTTCCTCCGTTTCCGGATCTATTGACGTTTCGTGCATTCGCCGTAGAGCCATTCGCCGACAAGCTCGGCCTTCTGGCAGGTGGCGCCGGCCTTCAACAGAAGTTCGGCGGCCGGCCAGTAGGACCGCCAGCCGGCCTGGGTGAGCGGCGTATAGCCGTTGCGCTCCTTGGATTCGATGTCTGCCTTGTTGGCAAGCAGGAAGGCGACCACTTCGGCGTGGCCCTCTTCGGCCGCCGCATGCAGCGGCGACATCTTGTAGAAGTTGGCGACGTCGTTGACCGCTGCGCCCTTGGCGACGAGTAGTTTGACGGTTTCGAGATTGCCGCCATAGGCCGCGGCGTGAAGCGCGGTGAGACCGCCCTTATTGCGGATCTCGATGTCGTTGCCGCGCTCGATGAGAAGGGCGACGACCTCGGCGCGACCCTTGAGAGCGGCAATCAACAGCGCCGGTTCACCGGCCGCATCCGGCTCGGTTATGTCGGTTCCCTGATCGAGCAACTGTTTGACGCGTTCCGTGTCGCCGTCCCGTGCCGCGTCATGCAAAGGACCCGCGTTCGCCGCCGCGGCGAAGAACGCCACCGCGACCAGCGAAGCAAAGAGAGATTTCATCGCGTAACCTCCGCCCCAGCTTCGGTCTCGCCAATTAGGAAGGGCGAAAATACCACAGGGCGGCCGGCGGAAACAGGCATTAGCGCCGCCCGATCCATACTCCTTTTGGGTGTCTGCGATGAGGAATGCCTGTCAGGCGGCGACCTGCATCAGGTCGAGCATGCGGCCGATTGCGCTCGGGATGGGGGCGATGATCGGCGTCGAAAACATCGGCTGGAGCCCGTCGGCCGCCTGGCCGAGCGGGCCGCCGCCGATGATGACGGCCTCGGCGCCGTCGAGCTCGATGCATTGGCGGACCGCCTCGCCGAGAGCCGAAAGCAGCCGATCCGGGTGGGCGGAAAGCGCCAGCGGATCGCCCGAAGTGCAACGGATGCCGGTATATTGTTCCCAGACGCCGAGATCGCGGGCGCGGTCGTCGATCGCCTGGATCAGTTCCGGCGTCGTGGTGGCGACGCCGAATTTGCGGCCGCCCTGTGAGGCCTCGATCATCGAGGCCTCACAGATTCCGATGACGGGGATATCGAGCCGGTGCTTCAGCGCGGCAAGGCCGGGATCGCCGAAGGCGCTGACGACGATGCCGAGGCATCCGACCTCATGCTTTTCGCCGATCTCGACGACCTCGGCAGCGGATGCGTCCAGCTGCTCCGGTGTGACGATCATCGGCGGGTTCCGCATGGCCGTGGCGACTGCCACGGCCATGCGTCCTGATGCTGCCCGGCGTGCGATGGCGACCATCATGTCGCTGGTGGCACGCGAACTGTTCGGGTTGATCAGAAGGATATGTGCGCTCACGTTCTCAGTTCCACGCCGACTTTGATTTCAGAAGTGTCAGCCTTTGCCAGGTCGGCATCGGCAGGCTGGGTGAGGTCTTCCATCGACATGCCGTAGGTTTCGGGGCCGAGCTGGATGCAGAAGGCAAAGACCGCATACATGCCGGCGGCAAGCCCGAAGACACCGACCATGCCGTAGACGTCGAAGAGGGCGCCGGCGATGGTGGGGACGAAGGAACCCGCGGCCGAACCGGTTGCCAGGATCAGCGCCACGCCGAAGGCGCGGATGCGGGTCGGAAAGAGTTCGGGCGCATAGATCCAGATCGAGGTGTTGAGCAGCAGCACGAAGAACTGGAAGATCGCGCCGAACATCAGCACCAGATAGATGTTGGTGCCGAGATAGGCGATCGAGACCGCCGCAAGGCAGGCGAACACGGCGCCGAGCGTCAGCACCTTCTTGCGCGGGAAGTAGTAGCCGAACATCGAGGCGGCGATGGCACCAAGCACGCTGCCGCTCTGGATGATCATGCTGTAGAGCAGGCTGCCCTGCAGCGTGTAGCCCATGGAGACGAAGATGATCGGCATCAGCGTCAGCACGGAAAGCTGAGCGCCGTAGCTCATCAGGATGGCGATGGCGACGGGGATCGTGCGGCCGATGAAGGGCGCGCGGAAGAGTTCCTTCCAGTCGCTCTTGGCCGGCTCTTCGTCCTTCAGGTGATCCTTGGTCAGATATTCCTGGACCTTGAGATTGCGCGGGCGCAGCGAGCCGGAGGCAAGGATGGAGAGCACCTTGTTGGCTTCGTCGATCTTGCCCTGCGAGGCCAGGAAGCGCGGGGTCTCCGGCACGAAGCGGCGGTAGAAGACGACGAGCAGAGCCGGGAGCGCGAGGGCGGCGAAGAGCCAGCGCCAGCTGTTTTCACCCGGGAAGAGGGTAAAGATCATCAGGCCGAAGGCGGGCGCCAGGAAGTTGCCGAAGCCGCCGGCGCCGACATTGACGAGGCCGGCCGCCGTGCCGCGGAATTTCGGCGAGCAGAATTCCGACAGCATGGTAACGGCCGTCGAGATTTCGCCGCCGACGCCGAAGCCGACGATGGCACGGGCAAAGCAGAGCGTGGCGAAGTTCGGCGCCATGGCGCAGGCGGCCGAGCCAATGGTGAAGAGCAGGAGGTTGATGGTCAGCATCACGCGTCGGCCGTAGCGGTCGCCGAGGATGCCTGAAAGCAGGCGGCCGATCGCCGCGCTGCCGAAGGTGATGGTGTTGAGGAAACCGATGTCGGTGCCGGTAAGGCCCCAATGTTCTTTCAGGATCGGGCCGGCAACGCCGATGGTGTTCTGTTCGAAGCTGTCGAACAGGCAGCCGATGAGCACGAGGGCGAGGATCTGCTTGTGGGCGCCGGTGACGCCGATCTTGGTGAAGGCTGATTCCAACTGTCTGATGACCGGCGATGACCTGCCGGACGGTACCATATTTTCCGCTGCCATGGTTCGTTCCCCTTTATGGCTTAACAACGTGAATATGTGAAAACTCAGTTTCATGAAATCTACATCATGAAATCTGAGTTTCATATGAGATTCTATGACGCGCTGCGAAAGGAATTGGCCGCTCGCAACCCAGGTTATGGAATGCAGATTTCGTGCCACTCGGTTGGAAACGACAGTTTCTCGTTTGCCGTCAAAAGCTTGGCGACAGATTGCACTCTAACGGGCGGTTGAAACCCAGATTTCTTATGCTCGAAAAATGTTCTGCCGTTTCAGGCAAATGCCCAATCGGCGCTCACAATTCGTCGAGCGCGTCGTTGATCGCCTCGATGCCGCGCAGGCGGTTTCGGCCGGCGGGACCGGCGATTTCGATGCAACGCGTGGTGAGCAGATGGCAGAGCGCCATCACGGAGACGTGGTTGAACAGGGGCCCCGGCGCCAGCGTCTGGCAGCGGAAATGCCATTCTGCCTGGTTGAGGAAGGGAACGCCTTCGTCGGTGATATAGAGCAGCCTTGCGCCCGATTTTTCGAGCTGCGCGAGGATCGGTTCCATCAACGTGACGCGCCGGCGCAGGCCGAAAAGGATGACGACGTCGTCGTTGTCGATGCTGACCAGATGTTCGCCGAGCGTCTGGCCGCCGCCGGGAATGGCCGAGATGTGCTCGACCACCTGTGTCATCTGCCATTGCAGATAGGTGGCGAAGGAATGGCTGGCGCGAAAGCCGATGACCCAGACTTTGCGGGCGCCAAGGATGGCGGTTGCCGCCGCCGTCACCTGGGTTTCGGAAATGGCGAGAAAGGTCGCTTCGATATTGGCCACGCCCTGCGCCACATGGGACGTGAGCGACTGCTCGCCGCCGCTGTCGGTGGCGGTTGCAAGGAACAGGCGCGAACCGGTCTGCTTGTCGGCGCGGGCATGCCGACGCGCTTCTTCGTAATTGTCGTAGCCGAGCCGCTGGATGAAGCGAGAGACCGTCGCCTTCGACACATGCGCGAGCGCCGCCAGTTCCTGGGCTGAGTAGCTGGCGACCTCGCCTGGAAAATCGCAGAGGAAGTCGCCCAGCCGCCGCTCGGCCGGATGCAGATCCGGCAGCACTTGGCGAACACGGGTGAGGAAGGAACGTTCTTTCGGGCTCATGCGATGTCCATGAAACTGGCGTTTCACGGCAATCTCTGATTTTCGCGGGGATATTGCAAGCGAGGCGGGCGGATGCCGCCTCGCTTTCAACGGCTGCAGACGCGGGCAGTTGCCCGCGTGCGTCAGTATTTCGACGGCACGTAGAGTTCCGGCGGCAGAACCTTGCGCTCGTAATCCGGGTTGAAGACGCGTTCCGGTAGGGAGATTTCCTCGTGCGGCACGTCCTCGTAGGGGATCTGCCTCAACAGGTGATCGATGCAGTTCAGACGGGCGCGCTTCTTGTCGTTGCCTTCGACGATATGCCAGGGCGCTTCCGGGATGTTCGTTCGGGCGAAGGTCTCCTCCTTGGCCTTGGTGTAACCTTCCCAGCGCACCCGCGACTGCAGATCCATCGGCGACAGCTTCCACTGCTTCAACGGGTCGTGAATGCGCACCAGGAAGCGCATCTGCTGCTCCTCGTCGGTGATCGAGAACCAGTACTTCACCAGCCGGATGCCGGAGCGAACCAGCATGCGCTCGAATTCCGGCACGTCGTCGAAGAACTGCTCGACCTGGTCCTCGGTGGCGAAGCCCATGACGCGCTCGACGCCGGAGCGGTTGTACCAGGAGCGGTCGAAGAGCACGATCTCGCCGCCGGCCGGCAGGTGCGGCACGTAGCGCTGGAAATACCATTGCGTCTTTTCGCGGTCGGACGGTGCCGGCAGCGCGACGACACGCACGACGCGGGGATTGAGCCTCTGGGTGATGCGCTTGATGACGCCGCCCTTGCCAGCGGAATCGCGGCCCTCGAAGATCACCACCACCTTTTCCTTGTGATGGACCACCCAGTCCTGCAGCTTGATCAGTTCCGACTGCAACTTCAACAGCGAGCGGAAGTAATCGATGCGCGGGATCGATGGCGGGTGGTTCTTGCGGTAGATCTTGCGGATCTCTTCCGACAGCGCCGGTTCGGAAAGCTCCAGTTCGTAGTCCTCGTCGAGCGTGTCGGCCAGTTCCGCTTCCAGCCAGTCCTGCGTTTCGATCTCGTCGTTCGACCTGTTCATCTGACCCTCCGGATTGCGTGTGTTCGACGACAACTTTGCGTGATGCCATCGTTAGTCGGCTTATTTCACAGCCGCATGAAGGGAATTTGACGCTGACCTCCACGCCCCGATCGGCGCTATCCCTTGATGTACCAGCCCCAGGGCTCGTCGGCGTCGAAACTGGTGATCTGCTTGGTCTCCAGATAATTGGAGAGGCCCCAGCGGCCGAGCTCACGGCCGATGCCCGATTGCTTGTAGCCACCCCAGGGTGCTTCGGCGAAGGTCGGCTGCGAGCAGTTGATCCAGACGATGCCAGCGCGAAATGCGCGGGCGACGCGCTCGCAGCGGTCCCTGTCGGCCGACATGACGGCGGCTGCAAGACCGAAGCGGCTGTCGTTGGCCATGCGGATCGCGTCGGCCTCTTCACCAAACGGCTTGACGCAGACGACCGGACCAAAGATCTCCTCGCGCCAGACGTAACTGTCTTCGCGCATATCGGTCAGCACCGTCGGTTCGATGAAGTAGCCGCTGTTGAGGCCGGCCGGGCGGCCGCCGCCGGCAGCCACCGTGGCGCCGTCCTGGCGGGCGCGGTCGATCGCGCCCATGATCTTGTCGTACTGACCCTTCGAGACGATCGGCCCGAGCAACGTGCCGTCGTCGAGGCCGTTGCCGATGGTGATTTTTGCTGCCTCCTCGCAGAGGCGCTTGACGACGGTCTCGTAGATCGTCTCCTCGACGAGCACGCGCGAGGTCGCCGAGCAGACCTGGCCCTGGTTCCAGAAGATGCCGAACATGATCCATTCGACGGCCTTGTCGATGTCGCTGTCGGCAAAGACGACGAAGGGTGACTTGCCGCCGAGTTCGAGGCTGACATTCTTGATGTCCTGGGCACCGGCCATCATCACCTTGCGGCCGGTGACGACGGAGCCGGTGAAGGCAAGCTTGTCGACCAGCGGATGCTCGGTCAGCGGCTGGCCGGCGTCCTGGCCGGTGCCGGTGAGGATGTTGAGCACGCCGGCCGGCAGCCCGACTTCCTCGGCGATGACGCCGAGCTCAAGTGCTGTCAGCGGTGTCAGCTCCGACGGTTTGAGCACGATGGTGCAGCCGGCGGCTAGCGCCGGCGCCACCTTCCACGACACCATCAGCAACGGATAGTTCCACGGGGTGATCGCGCCGACGACGCCGAGCGGTTCGCGCACGGCGCGTGACGTGAAGCGGCTGTCGCCGACGGCGATCGCCTCCTCAGGGCTGGTGTCCAGTTCCTCGGCGAGACCGGCATAATAGCGGAAGCAGCCTGCGGCATCGTCGATGTCCCACAATGCTTCCGGCAGCGGCTTGCCGTTGTCGGCGACTTCGAGCCGGGCCAGCGAGTGGCGCTTTTCCTCGATCTTGGCGGCGATTGCACGCAGATAGGCGGCGCGCTCGTTGCCCGAAAGTTTTGGCCAGGGGCCGCTGTCGAAGGCGATGCGGGCCGCTTTTGCGGCCCTGTCCACGTCTTCGTAGGTTGCCGCAGGCGCACGATGGATGATCTCCTCCGTCGCCGGATCGATCACGTCGAGCGTGCCGCCGCGCCGCGGTTTTTCCCATTTGCCATCGATGAACAACCGGTCCTGCATGCAATACCCCTTTATAGCCCGGTGCGAGTATGGCCAGTCAAAGCGAAACACGCCAGCCGTAAGTTACGGCTGGCGTTGATCTTTTTGCCGCGAGACACTGCTCTGACGGTCGGTCGCCGACCCGCGCCACGCGAGGAACGGCAGAACCGGAAGCACGGCGCAGGCGCTGGCAAAGAGCCAGAACTGCCCGAGGGTCACGAGATTGCTGGTATAGAAGGCTCCCGAGACGATGCCGGCGATCAAGCAGGCATCCATGAGAGGCAAGCTCACGGCGTAAAACACTGCCTGGCGCTCCAGGGACAGGCAGCGTTGCAGGAGGGTAAAGTAGGTAGCGAAAGCGATCATCTCCGGTATGCCGCCGACGATCAGTAGTCCGCTGGCCACCAGGGAGTTGGGGGCAAAAATCAGCGCGAAGGTCGAAAGGCCTTCGAGCAGGCTGGAGAGAAGATAGGCGCGAAGCAGCGCCTGCGTACTGGTCAAAGCTCCCGCCAATCGGTGCGAGACGACGGCACCAATCAGGGCGCCGGCGCCCTGTGCCGCCAGAAGCAAGGTCCACATCTCCGGGCCGAGATGAAACTGGTCACGACTGAGCCAGAACAGGAACGGCTGCAGCGCCCCGAGCGAGACCATGTAGCCGAAGGCCGGGAGCAGCAAAGCCCAGAGCAAGGGGTTCTCGCGAAACATCGCAAGGGTTTCCCGTCCGAAGCCCGATGCGTGCGAGGGTGCCGCGTTCTCCTGCACCGGCTTGTCGCGTGGTTGAAGCACCAGCAGAAGGGCTGCCCCGATCTGGGCAAGGGCCAGCGCAAGAAGGGTTGTCACGATCGAGGTGGAGGCAGCTGCCAGACCCGCCGCCGGCGGACCGAAAATCTTGGCGAAGCGGTCGATCGCCTGGAAGGCGGTGTTGGCCTCCATGTTGCGGCCGGCTGGAACGACGGCGGCGCGCAGCATCAACAGACCCGGCGTGATCACCGCGTCCGCAGCGCCGATGATCAGGACGATCATGTGCAATGTCATTGCGTCCGGCGCGAACGCAAGGCCGGGAATGGCGATGGCGGTCACCGACAGGCAGCACAGCACCGGAAGCTGCGGGTCGCTGCGCCGTAGGAGCGAGGCGACGATCGGCGCAAGCAGGAGGCTCGGCAGCAGACGCAAGGCAAGACTGCCGACCAGTTCCGCACCGGCGCCGAAGCGGCTTGCAACGACGAGCGGCAGCGCGGCGACGAGCATCCAGGAGCAGAAGGAATCGACGGTGAGAACGAGGCTGATGCGCCGGAAGGCGGCATCGCCCCAAAGATTGGAATTGTCCATAGGAGAGCCCGATGAGACGCAATCGATCTCGGGTCTGCTGTATTGGGCAGGTTTGATGAGATCGAACGCGAACAGGATAAGCCCGCGCAAGAGGCGGACGGTTCTGGGCTCACAGATGCAAGCCCCGCCTTGCGGGGCAAATCAGGCCATCAAATGGGGTTCGCTCGACATGGTCAGCCATCTACCATGGGTGCTTCTCAGGTGACAAGCGGCAGCCTTGATCGTCATGGCTGCCGCTGCCGAGATGCGGCTCTGTGCTATCGCGGCGCGTTGGCCAAGGCCGGCGTGACATTGGCGATCTGGGTGATCACCATGCCGCCGACGATGAAGAACAGGCCGGTCAGCCGCGCCGCATTGACCGGCTTTTGCGGGAAACCCATAAGGCCGTAGTGATCGATCAACATGGAAATGACCATCTGGCCGGCGATGACGGCGACAATGAAGCTTGCCGCGCCGAGCTTCGGCGCAAGGAGGAGAGCCGCGGTGATGTAGATCACGCCGGCGAGGCCGCCGACCCAGATCCACCACGGACCCTTGAATGCCACAGCCAGGCTGGGCAACGGCGCCCGGAAGGCAATCAGCATCGGCAGGATGAGCGCGAGACTGACGCCGAGCGAGACGACCGTCGCCCAGAGCGGATGGCCGAGGAGGCGGCCAAGATTGGCATTGGCGCCGGCCTGGAGGGGGACGACGGCGCCGGCGAAGATCGCCACGGCAAGCAACAGGAGGGAGGAGAGATTGGGCATTGTTTTTCCTTTTTGTTGCGGCGATCCTCCATCATCTATCTTGGGAATGGAAATTCCAATTTTTCACGTGCTATATTCGTATGATGAATAATCTTGGCGCAATCGACCTGAACCTGCTCGTGGTGCTCGACGCGCTCCTGGCGGAGCGCCACGTCTCGCGCGCGGCTCTGCGGTTGAACAAGAGCCAGCCTGCCGTCAGCCATGCGCTGGCGCGGTTGCGCGCTCTGTTCGACGATCCCTTGCTGGTTCGCCATGGCGGCCATCTCGAGCCGACGGTGCGGGCGCTGGAGATCGCGCCGCAGCTTGCCGAAGCGCTCGCGCATATGCGTCTGCTCATGGGGTCTCAGCCGTTCGATCCGGCGCGCGAGCCCCACGTCTTCCGGCTGGCGATGTCCGATTACGCTGCGCTTGTGCTGCTGCCGCAACTGATGACCGTGCTGCGCCGGCAGGCGCCGAACGTCGATCTCCTCGTCAGCCAGGCAAGCCGCGAAGTGATGATGGCACAGGCCGTCGACGGCGAAATCGATCTGGCGCTCGGGGTTTTCCCGACGCTTGCCGAGGATCTGAGGACATCATTGCTGTTCGAGGAGCACTTCGCCTGCCTGGCCGATCGCGCGAGCCTCGGCGGCGAAAAGACGATGGATCTTTCGGCCTATCTGCAGCGGCCGCATATTCTCGTCTCCCTGCGTGGCGATACCGGCAACGAGATCGACCTTGCGCTTTCGGCTATTGGACACAAGCGCCGCATTGCGCTGGCCCTGCCTCATTGGAGTGCGGCGCCGGGTCTCGTTCCCGGAACCGACCTCGTGCTTACGGTTGCGCGCCGGATCCTGCCCCGCGACGGGGAGATCGGGCCGCTCGCCATCTTCGCGCCACCCTTCGCGATCCCGCCCTTCGCCTTCCGGCAGATCTGGCACCGGCGGCGCGACGGCGACCCCGCCCATCGCTGGCTGCGGGATCTGATCACTGGCATCCTCGCGCCGCCGACTGGGGCCCCCGCGGCCGTGTGATTGGACAAGCCTGAAAACGGAAAGGCCCGGTGCGGCGATGCCGACCGGGCCTTTTCTATAGGCTTTGCTGCGCGTCAGTCGTGGCTGACGCCCTGGATCGCCGAAACCTGCCATTCGGCACCCGGCTTGCGCACGAAAGTCCAGAGCTCGACGGCTTCCGTCAGATTGTCCGGATCGCCGCTGATCACCTTGCCGGTGGTGCGGTCGCGCATGACGTCGATGCTCTCGTAGCGCATGGCGACGGTCGCAAATTCGGTTCCGTTTTCCGACCAGGCTTCGGCGACGTCGCCCTGAACGAGGTGCACGTCGCGCACATCGTTCTTGACGCCGCTCGTGGCGTTGTCGCTGAGCTCTTCGGCGAGGTACGACATGGCTTCCGGCGTCGTCAGGCGACGCAGCGTGCCGTAGTCTTCCGCGGCGTAAGCCGCCTGCACGTCCTTCAGCATCTTTTCGAACTGCTCGAGGTCAGACCCCTGGACGCCGATTTCATCGGCCGGGCCGTCGGTGACGGGCGCCGCCTGAGGGGCTGCCTGGGGTCGAGCCTGCGCCTGACCGCTTGCCTGGCCGCCGCCGATGCTCGGGATCTTGAACGACGGCATGCCGTTCGATGGCTGCTGGCCCGACGAGCGCTCGGACGGGCCGGCATAGGCTGTCTGCTGGCGGTTGCGGTTAAAGAAGCGCATGGCGAGCATGATCAGGCCACCGATCAGGAGCATCTGCACGATCAGGCCGAGGAAGCCGGCAGCACCGCCGAAACCGCCGCCCATCAGCATGCCGATGAGGCCGCCAACCATCAGGCCACCGAGCAGCGAACCGCCGAAGCCGCTGAGGAAGCCCGGACGGGCGTTCGGCTGGGTGGCGTTCGGGCGCGTCTGGCCGGCTGCCGGATTGGTTGCGGCCGGGCCTGCGTCCTGGCGCGGCGTCATCGAACGGTCGATCGGTGCCGCGTTGGTCGGCGCGGTACGGGTGACCGGCGGCTGCGAGAAGGTGCGGGTGCCGCGGCTACCGAAGCCGCCGCCCGAACGCCGCGCTTCGGCGACGTCCACAACGGTCAGCGCAACGACCATGCCGATCGCCATCATTGCCAGAGTTCGTCCAAAACGCCCAAATCGCTGCATTGCCATCACAACCCCTAAATCTTGCTTGGGCTCAAACCGAGCCATCAGGACCTGATATAGGGGCTCAACGCCTGAGATTTAAGCTTTTCGCGTCGCTTTTCGGCCAGTTTACCGTTATCCGACACCGCTAGCTGGCCGAATCCGGCGTGGAATCAGCATCTTCGGCGGACGCCCGAGTGCAGCCCGCCCTTGCCGCTGACACCTAGCGATTGACTGCCAGGATCATCGTCGCCGCCTTTTCGGCGATCATGATCGTCGGCGAATTGGTGTTGCCCGAGGTGATCGTCGGCATGACCGAGGCGTCGGCGATGCGCAATCCCTTTAGACCGCGCAGGCGCAGTTCCGGATCGACGACGCTCTCCGGATCGGCGCCCATGCGGCAGGTCCCAACCGGATGGAAGATCGTCGTGCCGATATCGCCGGCCGCGCGCTTCAGGTCCTCCTCGGTCTCGTAGGACGGGCCCGGCTTGAACTCGACCGGGTTGAAGCGGGCGAACGAGGGTTGCTTGACGATTTGCCGCGTCAACCGGATGGCGCTGACCGCGACATCGCGGTCGGCCTCCGCCGTCAGGTAGCGCGGCCTGATGTCCGGCGCGGCGGCAAAATCCGGACCCTTCAGATGTACCGATCCGCGGCTTTCCGGGCGCAGATTGCAGACGCTGGCGGTGATTGCCGGGAAGGAATGAACCGGCTCGCCGAACTTGTCGAGCGACACCGGCTGCACATGATACTGCAGATCCGGCGTTTCCTTTTCCGGCCCGGAGCGGGTGAAGATGCCGAGCTGGCTCGGCGCCATTGCCATCGGCCCGGAACGCTTCAGTAGATATTCGAGTCCGATCGACGCCTTGCCGAACAGCGAGTTTGCCTTTTCGTTGAGCGTCGGTACGCCGGTGACCTTGTAGGCCATGCGGAGCTGCAGATGATCCTGCAGGTTTTCGCCGACGCCGGCGCGTTCGTGGCGAAGCTCGATGCCGTTTGCTTGCAACACGTCACCACGGCCGATGCCGGAGAGTTCGAGGATATGGGGTGAGCCGATCGCGCCGGCGGAGAGCACAGTTTCGCGGGTTGCGCCGGCGCGCTTGACTGTGCCGTCATGCTGGAATTCAACGCCGGCGATGCGATCGCCCTCGATGATCAGCTTGCGCACATGCGCCTTGGTCAGAACTGTGAGGTTGCCGCGCTTCTGGGCCGGGCGCAGGAATGCCTTTGCGGTGTTCCAGCGGATGCCGGAACGCTGGTTGACATCGAAATAACCGGAGCCTTCGTTGCTGCCGCGGTTGAAATCCGGCGTCTCGGGAATGCCGGCTTCGCTTGCCGCCTTCTGAAAAGCGTCGAGCACGTCCCAGCGCACGCGCGCCTTTTCCACCCGCCATTCGCCGCCGGCGCCGTGCATCTCGTTGGCACCGCGATAGTGGTCCTCGGATTTCCTGAAGAGCGGCAGCACGTCGTCCCAGCCCCAGCCGGTACAGCCGAGTTGGCGCCAGTGGTCGTAGTCCTCAGCCTGGCCGCGCATATAGATCATGCCGTTGATCGACGAGCAGCCGCCGAGCACCTTGCCGCGGGGATAGCCGAGTGAACGGCCGTTCAGGCCCTCTTCCGCTGCGGTCGTGAAACACCAGTCCGTGCGCGGATTGTTGATGCAATAGAGATAGCCGACCGGAATGTGGATCCAATGGTAGTTGTCGCGGCCGCCGGCTTCGAGCAGCAGCACGCGATGCCCCGGGTTTTCCGAAAGGCGGTTGGCAAGCACGCAGCCGGCGCTACCTGCCCCAACGACGATGAAGTCGTATATGTCCATGGTTCTCCCTCGATATGTACGGCGCGACCCTTCAAATCCCGGGTTCGGGCGACATCGCTCCTTCAGCCGCGCCCCGGCGCCGCATTCTTGAGCTTCGTCATCTTGTCTTCTTCCTGAACCGCCAGCCGCCGCGAACGAACGCAGGAATACTCCGGCGCCGGATGGTGGCCGCCGGGGGCGTTCGTTTCGGTCTGTTCATATTTGGCCAGACATGCTCCTCAGATGTCCGCTCTGACGCGTACAATCGGGAAAAAACCGCTTGGATGCAAGCGTCCGGAACCGTAAATTGCAAAACAGGATCTGTTCATTTTCGGACAGACGGGGAGTAAGCATGAATCCGAATTTCACCTGGGACGATCTGCAGTTCTTTCTGGCGGTGGCCCGCACCGGGCAACTGTCGACGGCGGCGCGGCGCTTGAGGACCAGCCATGCCACGGTGTCTCGTCGCATCGACAGGTTGGAGTTCGCGCTCAAGGTCAAGCTGTTCGAGCGTAATCCGCGCGGCTACATCTTGACCGGCATGGGCCAGCGCTTCGTCGAAACCGCCGAGCGGATCGAGCGCGAGACCGAACAGTTGCAGCTCGACATCAATGACGGTCTGACGGCGCAGCGCGGCGTCGTCCGGCTGAGCACGCTCGAAGGCTTCGGCAACTTCTTCCTGGCCGACCGGCTGGCGGACTTTGCGGCGCGCTATCCGAACGTCTCCTTGGAGATGCTGGCGATCCAGCAGATCATGTCTCTGTCGCGCAAGGAGGCGGATATCCAGGTGGCCCTGACGGCGCCGAAGGCTGGGCCTTACCAATCCGAGGTGCTGACGCCCTATACGCTGCATGTCTATGGCGCGCGCAGCTATCTCTCGAAGCACCCGCCGATCACCGGGCGCAACGATCTCGCCGCACACCGCTTCGCCGGATACATCGACGACATGATCTTCGCGCCGGGTCTCGATTACCTGGGGGAGCTGCAGCCGGGCCTGCATGCCCATTTCCAGAGTTCGAGCATCCTGACGCAGTTGAAGGCCGTGCGGCAGGGGCTGGGCCTTTGCGTCTTGCCACACTTCATCGCGCAGCAGGAAGACGACCTGGAGATCGTTCTGCCGGAAGAGATCGAGCTCAAGCGCACCTACTGGCTGGTTTGCCATAGAGACCTGGTTGCCGTCCCGCGGGTAAGGGCGGTGCGTGAATTCCTGATGCAGAGCGTCAGGGAAAACCGCGGCCATTTCACCCGTGGAGTGGCACCGCCGACCACAGACGTTAGGCACCTGTCGCGCTCCTAAATCCTGCCTGATTGTGGCGATATGTGATCTTGCAACCAAGGGCGGTGATTTGCCGACCGAAAGACCGTGGTCTCGCGGATCAAAATCGACCTAGTTTATCAACAGCTGGAATTATTGTTTAAATTCAGTGAGTTGTCGATTTTTGAAGTTTTTTTGAACGTGGCTGTTGACGTGTCGGATGTGTGGGGTCTATAAGCCCGATCACTGACGAGGGCGGCGGCGCTGCTGGCGACGACGACCTTCGCTCTAGAGTTTCCTGATTGGCTTGGTGCTGATTGAGGGGTTCGGGACGAGAGTTCTGGGCTTTGTGGGAACGGTTTGACGGACGGTGCGTTCGTCGGTTTTTTGACAATTGAATATAGAGAAAGAGAAACGTGGGCGGCGGAGCTCGTGAGGAACCTTTAGGGGTTCTTTCGGAAAGAGACTTTGGCGGTCACGTTTTAACAAGAGACTACACCTGTTTTCTCGATGGCGATCTTTGGATTGCTGTTGATTGAAGACAAGGTGTGAGTTCTCGTCGATTCAGAACGTGACGTAATGCCAATGATTGAATTCTCAACTTGAGAGTTTGATCCTGGCTCAGAACGAACGCTGGCGGCAGGCTTAACACATGCAAGTCGAGCGCCCCGCAAGGGGAGCGGCAGACGGGTGAGTAACGCGTGGGAATCTACCCTTTTCTACGGAATAACGCAGGGAAACTTGTGCTAATACCGTATACGCCCTTCGGGGGAAAGATTTATCGGGAAAGGATGAGCCCGCGTTGGATTAGCTAGTTGGTGGGGTAAAGGCCTACCAAGGCGACGATCCATAGCTGGTCTGAGAGGATGATCAGCCACATTGGGACTGAGACACGGCCCAAACTCCTACGGGAGGCAGCAGT